>ENA-OQER01000597-OQER01000597.1-human-gut-metagenome-genome-assembly--contig:-NODE-597-length-19319-cov-8.155117_pt1 | contig 19319 bp, 18 predicted proteins | sample MGYA00242797_ERZ504639 | MGnify/ENA primary metagenome ERZ504639 (study PRJEB26092, sample SAMD00036306) | human gut metagenome | host: Homo sapiens | study: EMG produced TPA metagenomics assembly of...
TCCATCTGCAAAGAGGAGCTATATCTGGCATGTTTAGAATTTTAGCTACATGAGAAATAGAATTTCCTTTTAAAACCATTTTAATTGCTTTAACTTTAAATTCATTTGAGTATTTAGTCATAAAAAAACTGCACCTCCAAAAGTTGTTTTTTGTCCAACTTTTGGGGTGCAGTTCAAAAACTATTAAGAGCTTTTATTTTTATTGATTACTGAGCTTTTGTTTTAATTTCTTCAAGAAGATTGTTGATAAATTCATCAGTATCCATAGTAACAGTATCTTTTTCACGACGTTTACGAACAGAAATATTTTTATTTTCTAATTCGGATTCACCTACGATAATGCTGTATGGAACTTTTTTAACTTGAGCTTCACGGATTTTGTAACCGATTTTTTCATTGCGGTCATCAACTTCTACACGAATGCCGAGGTCAAACATTTTGCGTTTGATTTCATAAGCATAATCAACATATTTATCGCTGATAGGTAAGATTTTAACCTGTACAGGAGCGAGCCATACTGGGAATGCACCAGCATAGTTTTCAATTAAAATACCGATAAAGCGTTCGATACTTCCGTATACTACACGGTGAATCATTACTGGACGATGTTTCTGACCATCTTCACCGATATAAGTGAGGTCGAATTTTTCAGGCATTAACATGTCAAGCTGAATTGTACCACACTGCCAAGTACGACCGATAGAGTCAGTTAAATGGAAGTCGATTTTTGGACCATAGAAAGCGCCATCGCCTTCGTTAATAACATATTTAAGACCACGATGTTCAAGTGCATTTCTAAGTGCATTAGTTGCAGTTTCCCAAACTTCATCAGAACCCATAGAGTCTTCAGGACGTGTGCTGAGTTCTGCATGATAAGTTAAACCAAATGTGCTATAAACTTTATCAAATAAGTCAATAACTCTTTGGATTTCATCTTCAATCTGGCTAGGTAACATAAAGATATGAGCATCATCTTGAGTGAAGTTACGTACACGCATTAAACCATGTAATGCACCAGATAATTCATGACGATGTACAAGACCAAGTTCACCAAGGCGAAGTGGTAAATCACGATAGCTGTGTTGCTGTGTTAAATAAACAAGCATACCACCTGGGCAGTTCATTGGTTTAATCGCATAATCTTCACCATCAATTTTTGTGAAGTACATATTTTCTTTATAATGATCCCAATGACCAGAAGTTTCCCAAAGTTTACGGTTCATAATCATTGGAGTTTTGATTTCCTGATAACCAAATTGACGATGAACTTCACGCCAGTAGTTGATGAGTTCATTTCTGATTACCATACCATTTGGATGGAAGAATGGGAAGCCTGGGCCTTCTTCATGTAAGCTGAATAAATCGAGTTCTTTACCAAGTTTGCGGTGATCACGTTTAGCAGCTTCTTCAAGCATTTTTAAGTAAGCATCTAAATCAGCTTGTTTTTCAAATGCTGTACCATATACACGTTGAAGCATTTTATTTTTTTCGCTACCGCGCCAATAAGCACCAGCAACAGATTGTAATTTAATAGCTTTTACTTTACCTGTAGATACTACGTGTGGACCTGCACAAAGATCAGTGAATTCACCTTGGCTATACATAGTGATCATTGCATCTTCTGGTAAATCATTAATTAATTCTACTTTATAGCTTTCACCTTCAGCATTGAAGAAATCAAGTGCTTCCTGACGAGTAACTTCTTTACGTACAATTGCTAAATTTTCTTTAACAATTTTTTTCATTTCTTTTTCGATTTTTGCTAAATCTTCAGTGCTAAGCTGATGATCCATATCAAAATCATAGTAAAAACCATTGTCAATTGCAGGACCAATTGCAAGTTTTACATTTTTATCGCCATAAAGACGTTTTACAGCTTGAGCTAAAATATGAGAAGCACTATGACGAAGTGCCCAACGACCATCTTCATCTTCAAAAGTTAAAATTTCTACTTGATGATCTCCATCTATAACAGTCATTAAATCTTTAGTTTCTCCATCAATTTTGCAAGCTAAAGCTTTTTTTGCTAAAGAATTACTAAAGGATTTTACAAAATCAAGAACAGTAGTGCCTTCAGCTACTTCACGAACAGCACCATCTTTTAATGTGATATTTGCCATTTTATTAACCTCCTAAAAAAATAAAAAGCCTCCATCAAAACTAGGGACGAGGCTTGTAGTTCGCGGTTCCACCCTGTTTGCCATAAAATATGACCAACTCAAAAATGATAACGGAATTTCTCCGGCAAAACTTAATAAATAAATCTAAATTTATAGTTCAGCTTTGCAGTTTGAAAGTGGTAATCAAAGAGTATGCTTAAGAAGTTTCCAGCCTCGACTTCTCTCTCTGTAAACATATAATTCTTCAATCATGTCTTTCGCATTACTTTTACATATATCTTTATGATGTCTTCATTATAATAAAGCAGTATCTCAATGTCAAGAGTTATTCTTTTTTCTCATTTCTAAAATTCCTATCAAATAATATACTTATAAGATATTATCCATTTATTATAATATTTATTTTAATTTAAATTTAATCTATTTTTAATCTGTACTTTAATCATATTTTAATCTAATCAGATTATACTATATACATAACTCAATAAAGTTATATAAGTTTTTGCTCTCCGATAGGTTTCTCTCCCTATCGGTTTTTTTTTTGCCTTCACAAGATACATATATAAAATTAAAATAATATATATACACCAAAATAAAGGAGATGTTACTATGTTTTTTGATGTAGATAAGCTACATTGGACTCGTAAACCTTTATCATTTAGTATAACTAAAGATAAAATCGAAATCATAACTTCACCTCATACTGATTTATGGCAAAGAACATATTATCACTTCAGAAATGATAATGCTCCTGTGCTACAGATGAATACAAGTGAAGAATTCTTTTCATTTACTATTAAGACAGATTTTGATAGCAAAATTCGATTTGACCAATGCGGTATCGTCTTATATTTAGATAGTGAAAACTGGCTCAAAGCTTCCGTTGAATATGAAAATGAAGATATTCAACATTTGGGTAGTGTTGTTACTAATAAAGGATATTCTGATTGGGCGACAACTGTTATCGATAGTTCTATAAAATCCATTTGGTATAGATTGAGTCGCCGAAAAGATGATTTTCGCATAGAATATTCTCTTGATGGCATAAATTATAATCAAATGCGCATATGTCATCTTTGGGAAGCTTCTGGTGATATCCAATTTGGCATTTATGCTTGTAGCCCAGAAAATTCTTCATTTAAAGCTACATTTACTGATTTCAAAATGACAGAATGTGTTTGGCAAGCTCACGACGGTCAACAACCTGACGAAGATACTACTTATTAAAGGAATGTTATTTTATGAATACACTTATCGCCAAAAATTTAAATATTCTCATTGATTTTTTAGCTAAAAGAGATTTAACAGCACTAGCTCCCGATGAATTGCAAGCAAAATACAAAATAAATCAAGCTGATTTGTTGATTTTATTCGGTGGTTCTATTCCTGAAGGTGCTGATGTATTTGCTAAAGCTCATCAACAAAATATAGCTAAAAATTATCTTTTAGTCGGCGGTGCTGGTCATACTACAGAAGCACTCCGCCAAAAAATGCAATCATCTTTAGTTGATATAGATATTTCCACTAAATCTGAAGCAGAAATCTTTGCCCTTTATTTAAAAAATAAATACAATATCACAGATTGTTTACTAGAAACTAAATCTACCAACTGCGGTAATAATATCACTAATACTCTAGAGCTTTTAAAAAATCTAGATTTAAAGCCCAAATCCATCATTTTTATGCAAGATGCTACTATGCAAAATCGCATGGACGCAGGTTTTAGAAAATATTGTCCTTGTGATACCGCTTTAATTAATTATGCCACATATAAAGTTCATTTCACTGTTCAAAATGATAAATTATGTTTAGAACAAAATAATATCTGGCAAATGTGGAATATTGATAAATATATTGAGCTACTCATGGGAGAAATTCCTCGTCTTACAGATAATATCAACGGTTATGGCCCTCAAGGTAAAAATTTTATCGCTCATGTAGATATACCACAAGAAGTCCATAATGCTTATCAATATCTATATCAACATTTAAATATCAAAACACGCCAGGCAAATTCACTTTATGCTACAAAATAAAGAAAGTGTCTACTTATTATATTTTATCTTCACGGCAAAATATAATTTAGTAGACACTTTTTTTTAAGCTAAAATCTCTGTTAAAGCATCAATTAATTCATCATTTTCTTCACGAGTTCGCACCGCAAAACGCACGAAATACTCATTTAATCCTGGATAGTTTTCACAATTACGAATAGCTATACCATATTCTAATAATTTTGTTTTTAACTCATTAGCTGTCATCTTTGTTTTTTCTATATTCACTAAAATAAAATTAACAGTTGGCTCATATACTTTCAACTTATCAAAAGTTTCCAGCTCTTCATAAAGATAATTTATCTCTGTTCTTGTATATGTTCTACTGCGACGCTGATATACTTTATCCTCTAAAGCTACCATACCTGCAATCTGTGCTAAAGCATTCACATTCCATGGGTCTTTTGCCTGATAAAGTGGATCTAAAACTTCATGGTCTGTAGCTGCAAAACCTAAGCGAAGTCCTGGTAATGCATAAAATTTAGTCAAAGAATGCAACACAAATAAATTATGATATTTTTCCACTAAAGGAAGCACGGAAAAAGCTTCACTTGTTTTGATAAAATCCATAAAAGACTCATCAACAACTACAAAACAGCCATTATTTTCAGCATGTTCAATCAAAAGCTCCATATCTTCTACAGTAAATAATGTACCTGTTGGATTATTAGGATTGCCGATAAATAAAATATCGTTGCCTTTTATATTCACGATTAAATCTCGCATAGGAGAATTAAATTCCTGTTTTTCAGATAACATTACATAATTTATATTTGCTCCAGAAGCTTTAGCTGCTCTTTCATATTCGCTAAAACCTGGAGATACAATCAACGCATTTTTTGGCTTTAATATATGGCAAAGTATATATAATAATTCTACTGCGCCATTACCTACGATAATTTTATCTGCACTGATACCATAATTTTCGGCGATTTTACCACAAAGCTCTCTTGCATCTGGCTCTGGATAATGAATTATATCATCAATATGGTCAACAATCGCTTTTTTTATATTTTAGATAATCCATATGGATTTATATTAGCACTGAAATCTATGATTTTATCTAAATTTTCTTGTGCCATTATTTTTTTTAAATCTCCGCCATGCTCAAACTTTTGCATAATTTACTCTCTTTCTATGATAATTCCACCAGAAATCATTTTTACTAAATTTAAATAATGTAAATCAAAACATTCACTTAATATTTTTTGTTTACATTCTTCAATTAAACTTTCCTCACAATTATCATCAAATAATACACCAATGACAGTGCCACTGTGAGCAACATTTACACCTATTGCCTGATAATCTTCGGATATTATCATGATATCTTCTAATTGCTTTTTATATAATATTTTTTGATTTGCATATGCACTCATAACGCAAGCTTTGCCGATATATCTATTATTTTTCTCTTTAAAGCCTAGACGCAAATAATCTAAAGCTTCTTTAATTGTATTTTCATTTTCTTGATACAATCGTTTTAAATCCTTGCGACGATTAAAAGATAAAGTATCGACCTTACCACCACAATCAAACATCAATATCTTAATCTTAGGTGCTAAACCTAAATGCTCTAAAACTTGACCATTTAAATGATTGTATCTGACAATGCCTTTACAAAAAATACCATCAGTTGGCTCAATGCTTGTCGCAATCTTTGATATTTCATCTTGTGATAATATCCGTTTACAAGAAAGAGCTGTCAACTGACAAATACTTGCAATATCTGCACTACTTGAAGCCATGCCCTTTCCTGTCAACAATTCTGTAGTCAAACAAAATTTTGCATAAGATTTAGTGCCCAGATAATCAAGCGTTTTATTGCGTGCCAAACGAGCTTTATATGGTAAATAAGAAAAATATTTTGTTATACTCGCCTTGGTATACATTGAAATAGGACAAGTAACTAAAAAAGGTATATCATCAATCATGCCTTGTACTAACTCGCCACAAGAACCTGGTATTTTAACACTAAGACCCATGCAAAAATTCTCCTTAACCAATAATAAATTTATCTTCAGGATAGCGAATTTTATTTTTCTTCTTGCGAATAACAAGTGCCATCGCAAAAGAAATAATACCAATTCGTCCCATCAACATCACAAAAATAATTACAATCCTACTAGAAGCGTCCATTTCATTTATCGTACCTGTAGGCAGACCTACAGTAGCGAACATAGATACAGACTCAAATAAGATTTTAGACAAAGCAATATCTTCTGTCAAACATAAAAACATTGACATCAAAAATACGACAATCGCACTGACAAAGAAAATACTCATCGCACGGAAAATGACAATCGGTGGTACAGTACGCTCAAAGATAACAACATCTTCACGACCACGAATAAGCGACCAAATAGCTGCAAAAATAACAGCTATAGTAGTAGTTTTAATACCGCCACCTGTTGAAGCTGGTGAACCGCCAATAAACATCAAAAACATAATCAACAATAAACTAGGTTCTGTCAATGAGCCTATATCAAGCATTGAAAATCCTGATGTTCTAGCCATCGAAGCCATGAATGTACTTACCATCACTTTATCAAATAAACCTAAATCGCCTAAGTATTTTGATTTCCATATTCCAAATAAAAATAAATACACTGCCGATAAGAATTAAAAAACCAGTAGTAACAAGTACAAGCTTACTATTAATACTCAATTTTTGCCATTTGCGTTTTTGATAGATATCTAGTAAAACAGCAAAACCCAATCCGCCACAAACAACTTCTATCAATAATATTAGATTAAAAAATGGGTGAAAAATATAATCTGCAAAATTACTTCCACCTAAAATATCAAAACCTGCATTACAAAACGCTGATACAGAATGCCAAAAACCAAAATAAATAGCTGTGCCTACACTATAATCTTGACAGAAAATAATTGTTAAAATAACTCCACCGATAAATTCAAAAGCAACAGTCATTTTCACAATGCTGATTACAAGTCGCACTACTCCAGCCACTGACCATCTTTGCAATGACTCTTGAATTAATAATCTATCTCGAAGCTGAATGCGTTTACCCATCACCACTGCCAAAATAGTAGTGATAGTCATAATTCCTAAAGCTCCAATTTGCACCAAAATAATAATTATTATTTGCCCAAATACAGAAAAATTATCACCTAAACTAAATATAGAAACACCCGACACACATACTGCTGACGCTGACATAAATAATGCATCGACAAAGCTCAAAGGCTCGATATCTACCACAGTAATCGGCAACATCAACAACATAGTACCAGTCAATATTATTATCCCATAACTACATAAAACAATCTGGTATGGATTTAATTTTCTAATATATTTCATCATTTTATCTAAACCTAAAACTTATTAATCAACCTACCCCAATACGCTCTGAAGGATATCCTATTTTAGCTGTTTTTCGATTGCGCATAGCAATAGCCATCAAAAATGTAAGTACGCCTAGACGACCAATAAACATTATTAAAACCAATATGGACTTACCATAAACAGTCAAACTAGAAGTAATCCCTGTGGATAAACCTACAGTAGCCAATGCCGATGTAACTTCAAATAATATTTTTATAAATGGAAAATCTTCTGTCAAACATAAAAACATTGTTCCTAAAACTACTAAAGCTGCTGCTATATAAAAAATAGCCAAAGATTTTACAATCAAATCATGTTCAATACGTCTTTTAAACAATGTAACTTCTTCATTGCCACGAATGATAGAGGTAACTGTCGCAAAAATTATCGCAAAAGTTGTAGTTTTTATCCCACCACCAGTAGAACCAGGAGATGCCCCTAAGAACATCAATATGATGATAAAAAATAATGAAGCTTCATGTAATGCTCCTGTATCCATCAAAGTATATCCTGCTGTACGTGAAGTTGTAGATAAAAAGAAAGTCCCTATTAACTTATGCCACCAATCCCAATTACCAATCGTATTTTCATTATTATATTCTAAAAAGAACAATACTATTGTACCAATTACCAATAAAATCAAAGTTGTCAATAAAGCAACTTTAGCATGCAAAGAAAACATCTTCCAATTATGTTTTTGGTAAAGTTCTACCGTTACACCATAACCAATACCGCCTAATATAATCAAAAAAGCGATAACTAAACAAAATAAAGGGTCAGTATTATATTTAAAAATATTAGTACCGCCAAAAATATCAAAACCAGCATTACAAAACGCTGATATAGAATGCCAAAACGCCATATATATCCCATGTAATCCATAATCAGGATATAGGCGAAAAGATAGCAGTACGCCACCTATAAATTCAATACATAAAGTGGTCTTTACCAATAATTTAATTAATTTTACAACGCCCCCAACAGTCAACCTGTTCAATGATTCTTGAGCTATTAACCTACTTCTAAGCTGAATACGCTTTCCTAAAATCAAGGCAAATACTGTCGTCATTGTCATTACACCAAAACCACCAATTTGAATCAACATAATAATTACTAATTGCCCAAATGTAGAAAAATATTGACCAGTATCCACCACAATTAAACCAGTAACACATACAGCTGATGTTGCAGTAAATAAAGCATCTATAAATGATAGACTGCTACCATCATTAGATGCTATAGGTAACATCAATAAAAATGCACCTACTAATATTAAGCCTAAAAAAGAAAAAACTAAAACTTGATAAGGACTTAACATCAATAGCCAATTATTAATACTCTTGGGAATTTCTGCCTGTTGCAAAATTAATTCCTCCTATTTGTTCACTAATTGCAATAACCAAAAAGCAAAAAAGCCTATGATACCGCCAACGATAGAGCCGTTTAAACGTATCCATATCATATCTGTTTCGACTTTATCGTACACTAACTCATTTAATTGCTTATCTGTTAATCCTTCTAAAAATTTACGTGCTAATTCTAAGATTACATCTTCACCTTTTAAAGCACTACGATGAACAACATCTAATACAAAACGATTTATTTTTGATTTAAATTCATTATTTGTATTTAATTTTTCGATACATCTATCTATTTCTTCACTTAAAATCTGTTCTATCGTCTGATAAAGCTTATTCTCTCTATTATTATTAGCTAATAGATATTCACAAAAATTACGCAAAGAATTTTGTAGAATTTTTTCCACAATGCCCATTTCCACAAAACTATCACGCAAAGTATTTAAGCTATCAACCAGTTTTCATCATCGCTAATATTCATCAAAGCTTCTTCATATAAATTTATAAGATTTGCATATAATTCACCATCTTTATCGCTGACATCATCTAATAAATCCAAAATACGTTCATGAATTATTAAAGACAATTCATCTGGATCTAAAGTATTTGTCGCTAAAGCCAAAGATAACATCAGACCGCCTAGACCGCTTTCATATTGCTTTTGATAATTTTCAAGAAAAGCATCTATTCTTGCTTTTCCTTCTCTTCCTGAAAAATATCCTTTCAAGAAATTTATACCTTTATCTACAGCAAGCTGACTATTTTCACTTTTGAGCAATACGCCCATTAAATTATGCGATAAATCACCCATAGACTCTTTTAAAATAAGCTGAGCTATTTTTTCACTGTTTTTTTGTGCTACTTTAGCAGTATCTATTTCAGCGATTTTTTTCACTAAAAACTGCATAACTTCATTTAATATATATTTTTTATTATCAGGATTTTTAGCCCAATTTAAGCCCCATGATAATAAATCAGCATTGCATATACGTCTATAAATCTTGCGCTTAGATAAAAATTCTGTCTGCAACATTCTCACGCAAGAATTTATAAAGGCATCTCTACGGCTTGGCAATATAGCTGTATGAAAAGGAAACCCAAGTGGCTTTTTAAATAAAGCTGTAACTGCAAACCAGTCAGCAATACCACCAACTAAACTTGCTTCACTGCAAAATAATAATAATTCAAAAATAATATATTGTGGATATAAAGTTCTTAAAGCTAAAACTACTAAAAAACAAACAAATAATACACATAATGTTTTATCTGCTCTATTAAATCTATCCATTATCCGCACATCCTTTCCACAACAAAGGATATTACATATAATCCCATACCGGCAATAGCACCAACTACAGAACCGTTTATACGTATCATTTGAAGGTCATCACCAACACGTTTTTTCTACTAAATCGACAAATTCTTGCTGTGAATACTTCATCAATTCATCTTTGATATAATCTAAGCCCCATTGTGAATTATTTTGAATTATCTTCGTTATTGTATTAATGAAAAACTTATTTAATTTAGCCTGCATTTCATCATCTACAGCTAATTTAGCAATAAGATTATCTATATAATCTTCAATCTGCTTCCATAATTGTTCTCTATTTTCGCTATTTTGGCAGAAATTATCGATTAAAGACACTAAATTATCGCTAAAATCAAATTTCTTCACAAAAAAGTAATGTTCTAATTGAGCAACTTTTTGTTTATAGCCATTTCTACTGCCTAGAATTTCTATTTTTTCTGCAAGTAAAGTTTTTAAATGCTCACGTTCTTTACTATCATAATCCAGTAATAAATTCGTATATTCATCTAATTTTTTATTTAACTTCTGTGTCAAATTTTCACTAGATAAATCCATCATTTCAAACATAAAACTACGTTTTTGACTATCTTTTATATATTTTTCTTTGATAATGCTTACATTATCGTCAATTAGTTTATGCATGAAATCCTTTGCCAACAATTCAGGCACTATAGCTCTGACCATTTTTATGATATAGTCTATGCATTTATCCCCTGCTGGTGTCTTGATAAAATCTAGTAAAAATTGAATGATAATCCTTGCTATATTAAAATTCTTACGACGACTCTTCAAGGCGCTTGCCAATGAATAACCTACTTTTTTCGTATCAAGTGAATTAATCACCTGCATAACTAATTCTTTTAATGCTACTTTGGCTTTTTCTTTGCCACCTCTTTGAGCATACTCTACTACCATCATTGCCATATTATAATTTTTAATATTATTAATGATGTATTCTGGATTTAATAAATCTCTACCGATAAATTTTACTATCTCGTCCATGATGCGTTCACGATTACGAGGTAATATCTCCGTACGATAAGAGATAAAGCCCAGTGGTTTTCTAAATAGAGCTGTAACTGCAAACCAATCCGCTAGACCACCGATTAAGGCAGCCAAAAATCCATGATTTAGCAACAAGCCCCAAAAAGAATCTAATTTATATGTAGCAATAAATCCCAAAAACATGATGACTAAAACCAATGTAGCCTGTGTTTTTTTCGACATAATAACCCTCCCTTATTCAAATAATATAAAGATATTATACCGCAAAAGCCATGTTTATAAAATATTGTTGCCAAATTAACTGCCATATTAGACTATAAATCAAACAAAAATAAAGATTATTTAAGCCAAATAAATCAACTTAAATAATCTTTATTTCATTAAATATCATAAGATATAACTAAATTTATGATTAATAATTTAGGACAATCTCATTTTAAAATCTTCATAGCCAAAAGATTTTACTACTTCAATAGTATCATCTTCATGTAAAACGGCAATATCTGGAAGTGGCATACCATTGAATGTATTATTTTTTACCATGGAATAAATAGCCATATCGCAGAAGATAATTTTATCGCCAACTTTTAAAGGTTTATCAAAAGAATATTCCCCTATGATATCACCTGCAAGACAAGTAGGGCCACCAAAACGGTAAGTATATGCTTTTTCATTTGGTTTTCCTGAATTAATTACATTTGGTCTATATGGCATTTCCAATACATCAGGCATATGACAAGCAGCAGAAGTATCTAAAATTGCAATATCTATGTCATTGTGAATAAGCTCTAATACTTCACTGACTAAATAACCTGCATTTAATGCCACAGCTTCACCAGGCTCTAAATAAATTTCTAAATCATATTTTTCTTTCATATGATTAATACAATTTATTAAAAGCTCAATATCATAATCTTCACGAGTGATATGATGACCACCACCAAAATTGAGCCATTTTAAATCATATAAATATTTGCCAAATTTTGCTTCAATAGCATCTAATGTAGTTTTTAAATCATCAGAGTTTTGTTCGCAAAGCGTATGGAAATGAAGCCCTTTCAATCCTTCTAACTTTTCTGGTTCAAAATTATCAAGTGTAACACCTAAGCGAGAACCTTTAGCACATGGGTCATAAATATCATGTCCTTCTTGTGTAGAACATTCTGGATTAATGCGAATACCACATTCTTTGCCTTTGGCTAAAGCTATATCTTTATATTTTTCCCATTGATTAAAAGAATTAAAAATTATATGGTCGCAAATCTCCACGATTTCAGCAAAATCTTTTTCTTTATATGCTGGAGAAAATATATGATTTTCTTTATCCTTCATAAATTCATGAGCTAATTTAGCTTCAAAAATACCACTTGCTGTAGCACCTTTTAGATATTTGCCAATCATAGGATAAAAATAAAACATGGAAAAAGCTTTTTGCGCAAGTAAAATATGACAACCTGTTCTATCTTGTACCATTTTTAAAAACTTCAAGATTTTCACGAAGTTTTTTCTCGTCCATAACATAACTAGGAGTTGCTACATTTTGTAACTTTTCTTCTAATTTCACTAAATCACTTCCTTAAAATTATTTTTAATTAAATATTATAATATTCTAAATCAAAATCTCAATTTATTTAAATAAGACAGTACACCAACGGCATACTGTCTTATTTTTATTAAAAATATATTTTATTCTACTAAATCAGGATTGAAGCTTTCTTTCCATGGAAGACCCCATTTATTAAGAGCGTCCATAAATGATCTGGATCAAATTCTTCAATATTATATACACCTGGTTTTTTCCATGTGCCGTTCATGATGAGCATTGCACCAATCATTGCTGGAACGCCAGTTGTATAAGAGATTGCTTGAGAACCAACTTCTTTGTAGCATTCTTGATGATCGCAAACATTATATAAATAATATGTTTTATCTTTACCATCTTTTTTACCTTGGAAGATACAGCCGATATTTGTTTTACCTACTGTACGAGGGCCAAGGCTAGCTGGATCTGGAAGTACAGCTTTTAAGAATTGAAGTGGCACAATTTTATGACCTTCAAATTCGATAGGTTCGATAGAAGTCATACCTACATTTTCTAAACATTTTAAATGAGTTAAATAAGACTGACCAAAAGTCATGAAGAAACGAATACGTTTGATACCTTTAATATTTAAGCCCAAAGATTCAAGTTCTTCATGGTGAAGTAAATACATGTCTTTTTCGCCAATTTCTGGGAAATTGTACACGCGTTTTATTTCCATAGGTTTAGTTTCTACCCATTTACCATCTTCCCAGTAGCTACCATTAGCAGAAACTTCACGGATATTGATTTCAGGATTAAAGTTTGTAGCAAATGGATAACCATGATCACCTGCATTACAATCCAAGATATCAATATAGTTAATTTCATCAAAATGATGTTTCATTGCATAAGCAGAGAATACGCCTGTTACACCTGGGTCAAAACCACTGCCTAAAAGTGCAGTAATTCCAGCTTTTTCAAAGCGTTCACGATAAGCCCACTGCCATTTATATTCAAATTTAGCAGTATCTAATGGTTCATAATTTGCAGTATCCACATAATGAACTTTAGTAGCAAGACAAGCGTCCATGATTGTTAAATCTTGATATGGAAGAGCTAAGTTGATTACTACATCTGGTTTGAATTCATTGATTAAGTTAATAAGTTGATTTACATCATCAGCATCTACTTGAGCTGTAGTAATTTTTGTTTTGCCACCGCTTAATTTTTCTTTTAAAGCATCGCATTTGCTTTTTGTACGGCTAGCAATACAGATTTCTTCGAATACATCACTATTTTGACAACATTTATGGATAGTAACACTTGCTACACCACCACAACCAATAATTAGAGCTTTACCCATTTGGCAAATTCCCCCTTTTATAAAAATTTATTTATTATTTATATTATAATCTAAAGCCAATAAATATTCACGTAGTAATTTTAAAGCAGTAGCTGTAGAGATACCACTTTGGTCATATGGTGGAGATAATTCTACCATATCACAGCCTACTACATTGCATTTATTAGCTACTAAATTCATTGCACGACGAAGTTCATCAAAAGATACTCCACCTGCTTCTGGTGTACCAGTTCCAGGGAATACAGCTGCATCTAATACATCTAAATCCACTGTAAAATAAACAGGTTTTCCTTTTAATTTTTCTACAACATCTTCCAAACCTACAAAATCAAAACGTCTAGTCTGTACATGCTCTTTGCCCCAAGCAAATTCAGCACGTTCACCACTTCTGATACCAAATTGATAAATTTTATTATCGCCAACGATATCCCATACACGATGAAGCACTGTAGCATGAGATAATTTAGCTCCTAAATAATCATCACGAAGGTCAGCATGTGCATCAAAATGAATGATATGCAAATCATCATATTTTTCGGCTACAGCACGTACACTGCCTAAAGTAACTAAATGTTCGCCACCAATCATAAGCGGAATTTTACCATCATTTACAATCTGACGTGTAAAATCTTCAATATCTTTTAGTGCATTTTCCACACTGCCAAAAGGAAGTTCTAAATCTCCGCCATCAAAAACATAGGCATCTTCTAAATCTAAATCAAGATATGGGCTAAAAGTTTCAAGACCATATGACTCTGCTCTCATAGTACGACTAGCAAAACGAGTTCCTGGTCTATATGAAGTTGTAGAGTCAAATGGTGCGCCAAATAAAACTATTTTCGCTTCATCATATTCTCTATCACAACCTAAAAATGTCTCAATGTTTTTCTTCAACATCTTCCATTAATTCCTCCACATAATTTGGTAATGCAAATGATGCATTGTGTAAGTTCGCATTATAATAGCGAGTTTTCAAACCTAAAGCATTCCATCTTTTAGCATCAAAATCTAAAACTGGGTGATATTTTTTGGACGCAAAGCCAAATAACCAATGACCTGATGGATAAGTAGGGATATGTGCTTGATATACTCTACTTATAGGGAAAGATTTTACAATGCGTTGATGTGCGCGTTGCATAGCAAAAGCATCTTCATCATAAAATGGACTTTCATGCTGATTTACCATAATGCCATCTTCTTTTAAGGCTTTATAGCAATTTCCATAAAATTCCTTAGTGAATAAACCTTCCCCAGGGCCAAATGGGTCTGTAGAATCAACGATGATTAAATCATATTCATTATTACAATGGCGAATGAATTTCAAACCATCTTCAAAATAACAATGCAAACGTTCATCATCAAAACTGCAAGCTGTCTGTGGTAAATATTTACGGGAAATATCCACAACACGCTCATCAATTTCTACTAAATCCACTGACTCTACATTTTTATAACGCAATAATTCACGAGCTGTACCACCATCGCCACCGCCAATAATGAGTACTCTCTTTGGATTAGGATGTACTGCCATAGGTACATGCACTATCATTTCATGATAAATGAATTCATCTTTTTCAGTTAGCATTACATAGCCATCTAATACCATCATGCGACCAAATTCTTTAGACTCAAAAATATCTATACGCTGAAACTCAGTCTGTTCAGAATGAAGTTGTTTATCAATCTGAATAGAAAACTTTACATACGGTGTATGTAATTCACTGAACCATAAATCCATTTATCTATCACTCCTTAATTACATTTAAACGTTTTATTTCCATATCTTCAGGGCCTGTCATGGAACAGCCTTTATCTTTAGCATAGTGAATATATTCCAAAATCTCTGGTGTAATTAATTCCCCTGGTGCCAAAATCGGTATTCCAGGAGGATAACACATTACAAATTCACTGCATACTTTACCACAGCTTTCATCTAATGGTAAAGATACTTTTTCACTATAAAAGGCATCTTGTGGTCCACACATTACTTTAGGACTGATATATTCAGCTTCTAACATGCCCTTATGGTCTTTTTTATAATTTCTGCGAATTTCAGCTAACGCACTTACTAAGCGTTCAATATCTTTGGCTCTATCACCGACTGATACATAAGCAAGTAGATTGCCAATATCGCCAAATTCTGCTTGAATATCGTATTCATCACGCAATAAATCATATACTTCAATACCAGCAAGACCTACAGGTAATGTATAAATGGCTAATTTGGTGGTATCAAAATCAAAAACACTATCGCCATTTATCTTTTCATCTGCATAAGCATAATAATCACCGATATTATTGATTTCCTGTCGTGCATAATCTACTAAATCTATAACAAAATCAAAAATTTCACTGCCATGTACGGCTAAATTAGAACGAGAAATATCAAGGCTAGACATCAATAAATATGAACCACTTGTAGTTTGTGTCAAATTTATAATCTGATGAACATAACCTGCTTTTACATTTTTACCAGTGAGCAAAAATGAACTTTGTGTAAGTGAGCCACCTGATTTATGCATACTTACAGCTGCCATATCAGCTCCCGCATGAATAGCTGCTATAGGTAATCGTTTATTAAAATAAAAATGTGTTCCATGTGCTTCATCAGCCAAAACTAACATATTATGTTCATGGGCTACTTTTATAATTTCTTTTAAATTAGAACAAATACCATAATATGTTGGATTATTTACTAAAACTGCTTTAGCATCTGGATTTTCTCTTATAGCTTTTTTTACTTCCTCAACTGACATACCGAGCGATATACCAAGTTGTTTATCCATCTGCGGATTAATATATATTGGAATAGCTCCACACAAAATCATCGCATTTATAGCACTGCGGTGGACATTTCGCGGTAAAATAATCTTATCACCACGCTTACAAGCTGTTAAAATCATCGTTTGTACAGCTGACGTAGTTCCACCTACCATAAAAAAGGCATGCTCTGCTCCAAAAGCATCTGCTGCTAATTCCTCAGCTTCTTTGATTACAGAAACTGGGTGACATAAATTGTCTAATGGTTTCATTGAATTTACATCTACAGATAAACATTTTTCGCCTAAAAAAATTTAATAAAGCTTTATTTCCTCTACCTCTTTTATGTCCTGGCACATCAAAAGGTACTACACGCATTTTTTTAAATCTTTCTAAAGCTTCCAAAACAGGCATTTTCTTTTGTGCTTGTCTATCCAATAATTTCACCAACCTTCTTTAATCAATCATTTAAGATTTATCAAAAAACATTTGTACCACTAAAAATCTCTAACATCTCACGACGCAAACGATTGCTTATTTCCAATCTAGTTTTTGGTGGTATTTCATAAATATCAGTATTAAATAAGTAATTACTTAATTCTGGTTCTTTAATCAACATTCTTGTATGAAATAAATTAGCCTGATACACATTTATATCCATTGCATCATAATTCAATAAAGTATCTGGCATAATATAATCTTGAATAGATGTTATTTTATGGTCCATAAATAACTTTCTACCACTGACATCACGAGTAAAACCTCGTACACGATAATCCATCGTTATGATATCAGAATCAAAATTTCCAATTAAATAATCAAGTGTACTAAGCGGAGTAATCTCTCCACAAGTAGAAACATCTATATCCACTCTAAATGTAGCAATACTTGTTTCTGGATGATATTCTGGATACGTATGCACAGTGATATGACTTTTATCCAAATGACCTAAAACAGTCTTACTACTCACACAATCTTCCACTTCATCATTTTTTGCCAAACGCATATTTTCATCTGCCAAGAGAATAGTTACACTGGCTCCTTGCGGATCATAATCTTGACTAGAAACATTAAGCACTCTAGCTCCTATCATTTCTGCTACATTTGTTAAAATCTTTGTCAAACGCTCTGAATTATATTGTTCATCTATATATTTTATATAATCACGCTGTTCCCTTGGTGTTTTGGCATAGCAAACATCGTAAATATTAAAGCTTAAAGACTTTGTCAAATTATTAAATCCATATAGTTTTAATTTTTCGGACACCTAATATCTATCCCTCTTCTAATATATATTTAGGTTAATAAAGGCAAACCTATAAACCTTTTTATTCAGTTAAATCCTTGCTCGAATGTTTTTCCGGCATCTTTATAGTAAAACCTCGTCCAGCAACTTCTGATGTATCTGTAATAATCATAAAAGCTGTCGGGTCAATAGCATTCACTATGAGTTTTACCTTGCTTACCTGTGTCAAATTCACCACTGCAAAAATTACCTTTTGATTTTTATGACTATATGCACCTTCTCCATTTAAAAATGTAACGCCACGTCCAATATGTTGAATAATAGTCCAACCAATAATTTCTGAAAATGGTGATATGATTATTACTAATTTTTTGCGATTGAAACCAGCTACTACTTTATTAGTGATTTCACCAACAATATACATATTAATTAAAGTATATAAACCAATAGAAACATTGAACAATACTATACCTACTAAAATAATAATCAAGTTAAAACCAAATACTACTGTTCCTAAATCAAGAGAGTAATATTTTTTGATAACAGCACCCAATACATCAAAGCCACCACCATTAGAGTTGGCTCTAAATACAATACCACAACCTATACCTACAAGTACACCACCAAAAACAGAATTAAGTATAGGGTCTTCTACCAGGTGATAGTTTCCAATAAAACTTGTAGCATCAATAGCTACGGATAACATTACTGTTCCAATAATCGTATCAATCGCATATAATTTACCAAAAACTCTATATGCTAAATATACAATTGGGATATTATACACTATTAATTGTAAACCAATCGGTAAATCAATCATATAGTAAACAATAACAGCAATACCACTGAGTCCACTAGCAAGCAACTTAGCAGGAATAATAAACGTACTATAACCTAAACCTGCAATCAACGATCCAATTAAGATTTTAAAGTAACGCCAAATATGTGTGTTTGCTAATTCTGAAATATGTCTCATCTTTCTCCTCCTATAAAATTTCAAAGTTATGTAAATCTCAGCAAGATGTATTTTAACATATTTAAATTATTATTTGTACCATTTTCACATATTCTTAACAATTCAAAAATAATACTATAAATAAGATTATTTTTCTACTAAAAAATGTTTCTTTTATTAAAATTTACTTTTTTATTATTCCGTTTATCAATCTCTCTATTATTTATTTTAACTTATCTAATTATATAAAGCTATTCTAAAAAAATTTATTTTTA
>ENA-OQER01000598-OQER01000598.1-human-gut-metagenome-genome-assembly--contig:-NODE-598-length-19299-cov-6.369497_pt1 | contig 19299 bp, 22 predicted proteins | sample MGYA00242797_ERZ504639 | MGnify/ENA primary metagenome ERZ504639 (study PRJEB26092, sample SAMD00036306) | human gut metagenome | host: Homo sapiens | study: EMG produced TPA metagenomics assembly of...
GACCTCGACTCGGCCGGCGAGCCCAGCGGTGGCAACGGCCTCGCGGCAGCAGGCCACGACATCGGCCACGCTCGTACCCTCGAGCATGCGGAAGTTGATATTGACCCACATATCTTGCGGCATTACGTTGGCACCGGTACTGCCGCCCTCGATTTGCGTGGGCGCACAGGTGGTGGTCACAAGCGGGTACAGCTTTTTGCTGGCAAGGCAGTCGCGCACGATGGCATCCTGCTGGCAGCAATCTCGTCTGCGGTATAAAGCCCCAGCTCGACGAGCTGCGCGGCAAGCAGATCGGTCACACGCGCCGGCCACTCGATATCGCAAATCGCGGCAATAGCGCGGCTGAGCACTTCGAGCGACGTGCCACCGTAAGGGTTGGAAGAATGCCCGCCCTCACTCTTCGTCTTGAGCACGATATCGGCATAGCCCTTCTCGGCAAGGTCGGCGTGCATGAGCCAGTCCTCGCCCGCGCTGTACTCGGCAGCCGAAACGATGCGGTAGTCGCCCTCGTCGATCAGGTACTCAAGCTCAATGCCGCGCTCCTCGAGCGCGCGGCCGATGGCGCCTGCGCCGTACTGCGTAGTCTCCTCGTCCTGGCCAAAGGCCAGGAGCAGCGTGCGCTCGTGCTGCCAACCGTGTGCCAGCGCATACTCAACCGCCTCGAGAATGCCTGCGACCTGGTCTTTCATATCGATAGCGCCGCGACCCCAAATGTAGGTGTCGTCTACATGCCCGCTAAAGGGGGCGTACGTCCAGTCGTCCTCGGTACCCGGCACCACGGGGACCACGTCCATGTGACCCATGAGCACAACGGGCTTGAGTGCGGGGGCGGAGCCGGAAAGCGTCACCAGCAACGAATGATCGATGAGCTCGACCTTACCCGCTGTAAATACGTGCGGCCAGGCCTGCTGCATATAGGCGCGCAGGTCGTCGAACGGCTGCCAGTCCACTGCCTCGGTATCCATGCTCGAAATGGTCGGAAACGACAGCACGCGGCCCAGGCGCTCGCACGCGCCGACCTCGTCGATATCGGCAAAATCATCCTCGTGCGCAAAGAAGCGCCAAACCTCGGCCATGCCTTCCTCCAAAAACAACGTGGCAAAGAGGCGGTCCCTTTGCCACGTTCGCTTGCATTATTTGTCGTTGAGATAACGCGAGAGGAACTCGCGGGTGCGCTGGTGCTTAGGATTGCCGAAGAGCTCGGCCGGCGCGGCGTCCTCGAGGACCACGCCCTTGTCCATAAAGACCACGCGGTCGGACACCGTGCGGGCAAAGGCCATCTCGTGCGTGACGACGACCATGGTCATGCCGTCGGCAGCGAGCTTGCGCATGACCTCGAGCACCTCTCCCACGATCTCGGGGTCGAGTGCGGAGGTCGGCTCGTCGAACAGCATGATCTGCGGATTCATGCATAGGGCACGAGCGATGGCAACGCGCTGCTTTTGGCCGCCGGACAGGCGACCCACGGCGGCGTGCGCGAACTTCTCGAGCCCCACGCTCGTCAGATGCTCCATCGCGACCTTCTCGGCCTCGGCCTTGCTCATCTTTTTGAGCGTGACGGGCGCGAGCGTGCAGTTGTCGAGCACATCCATGTTGTTGAACAGGTTAAAGCCCTGGAACACCATGCCGATGTCCTCGCGCAGCTTGTTGATGTTGCAGCGCTCGGCCGTGAGGTCCTGGCCGTGGAACCAGATGTGGCCCGCGTCCGGGGTCTCGAGCAGGTTGAGGCAGCGCAGGAAGGTCGACTTGCCCGAACCCGAGGCGCCGATGATGGTGACGACCTCGCCGGGATTGACGGACAGGTCGATGCCCTTGAGTACCTCGAGCGAGCCGAAGCTCTTGCGCAGGCCCTCGACGCGGATGAGCGGCTCATTGGTCTGTGCGGCGGCCGCAACGCCGGTAATGGCGGTATCTGCATGATGATTCTCCTCGTCTTGAGCCTAGTTGGAGCTGGGCAGCGTGACCGGAGCCTCGGCGCCGAGCTTTTTGCCAAAGGCCTCGAGCAGGCGGCTCGCCACGAGCGTCAGGATCAGGTAGACCACGAGCGCCACGCAGTAGACCTCCATCTGGCGGTAGTACACGCCGGCGACGGTGGTGGTGGCGTACATGAGGTCAAACACGCCGATGACCGAGAGCACCGACGAATCCTTGATGTTGATGATGAGCTCGTTGGTGAGCGCCGGGATCGCGTTTTTAATGCCCTGGGGGAACACGACTTTACGCATAGCTTGCCACTGCGACAGGCCCAGCGAGCGCGCCGCCTCGGCCTGGCCGGGATCGATGGACTCGATGCCGCCGCGCAGGACCTCCATCATGTAGGCGGTGGAGTTGAGCGAGATGGTAACGAGGCCGGCGGTGAAGGTGCTCCAAATCTGGTTGGCCTGGGCGGTCTCGAAGCCCATGCCGCGCAAAACGGTGAAGCCCGCGTAATAGATGAGCAGGCCCTGGACCATCATGGGCGTGCCGCGCACGATGGTGGAGTAGATGGTCGCAAAGCCGCGGCCGATACTCTTAAAGAAGCGCACCAGGTCGTTATCCACGCGGTCGAAGGTCTGAATACGCAGGAACACAAAGAGCAGCGCCAGGAAGAATGCGATGACGGTGCCGAAGGTGGCAAGCGCGATGGTGATCTCGATACCGCGAATGAAGAAGTCACCGCTCTTGTAGGTCATGTAGACCAGGCTCGACAAAAAGTCGCTGGGGTTGGAATCCGAGACAATGCTCACCTGCACCAGTCGATAAACGACATGACGCAGCGGTCCACGAAAAAGATCGCCGCGATGGCGACCACGACGTAGCTGCCAGGCGTGCGCCACGACGCAGCGCTCGGATGCGAACGGCGACTTTCGCGATAGTCGTTCCAGTGCATGAGCTTGGTGACCAGCGCCGCCGCCGACACGACGAGCCAGGCCCAAAGGATTGCCCAGAGGCAGTCTTGGAACACGCCCGTAGGCGCCAAGAAACTCATCGGCGTGGGGTTGCGCTGGCTAAACGCCAGGCCGAGCGCCGCGATGACGCTCGTGCCCAGGTATACATAACGGTGGTCTGCTTGATAAAGGAGGCCAGGCGATTGATGGTTTTCATGCTGCCTCCCTATGCCGGCTGACGGTCGAGGCACGCGTCCCACATTTGGTCGCGCTCCTCTTGGCTAATGCCCTTGAGTGTCTTGTCGATGAGCTTAAGCAGTTTGTCCGAGCCCTTGCGGCAGCCGACGTTTGCCGTGACCTCCTGCTTAAAGCCCTCGCCCTCGGCAAATTGAATGGGGACGATGCCCGGGTTTTGGGCCATATAGCCCTTCTCGTTCTCGGTGTTGTAGGTCACGGCGTCGCAGGTGCCTGCAGCAGGTTCGAAAACACCGTGGGGACCGAATCGACCGGGTTCTTGTGCACAACGCCCGGGATTTCGTCGATGACGGTATCGAGCATGGTGTCCTTTTGGCCGAGGACCGTAGCGCCGCTAAAGTCGCTGAGCTTGGTCGCATTTTGGTAGGGCGAGCCCTCTTTTACGAACAGGCCAAAGTAGCCAATGAAGTACGGGTCGGAAAAGCCGACGGACTCCTCGCGCTCGGGCGTGGCGCTCATGCCGGCAATGATGAGGTCGATCTGGCCGTTGTTGAGCGAATCGATAAGGCCCGAGAAACTCTGCTTGACGGCAACGGGCTCGCCACCGAGGGCCTTGCAGACGATCTTGGCGATCTGCACGTCGTAGCCATCGGCATAGGCACCCTGCACGTTGTCGATGGGGATGGTGTACTCGCTGGCCTCGGAGACCTGCCAGTTGTACGGGGCGTAGGCCGCCTCCATGCCAATGCGGATCTTATCCTTGCCGATCACGGAATCGGACAGGTCGTCGCGACCGCCGCCCGTCGTGGGCTGAACCACCTTGAGCGTTGACGGGCGCTGACAGCCGGCAAGCGCGCCGGCGACGACGGAAGCGCTCGCAGCGAGGGCGCTACCCAAAAAGATGCGACGGCTGCATACCGGCTGGCGCTGCGCATCGCACTGTTGGGGAGAATGCATAATCTGCCTTCCCTGTTGAATCGTATGCTGACGACTTAACAGGATATACGCCAGCGACCAGCAGCGCAGCACAAGCTCGAAAAATTAATAGACACACGGTAGCCATTGGGGACGCCGATGTTTTGGCAATGCCGGCGAGCGACGTCCAGAGCGAACAAGTGGCATGAAAAAGGCAAGGCATGACCAGAAGGTCTATGTCTTGCCTTTTGAATGACAACTTGTCGCTCTGGACGACGCGCAGCATCGACCGAGCGGCGGAACCTCTAGAGCAAGGTAACGCTAAAGCTGCGAACATCCGTCTCGCCGGGAGCCAAGGTGATGGTGTTGACCTTGTGCTCAAAGACGTCGTCCTCGGTGTCCATGGTGGTGTGACCGGTCCAGGCTCGAGCGCCACAAACGGAGCGTCGTTGGCGGCAGACCACACGCCGATGTACTTAAAGCCCTCAAAGTCGATCTTGACGCCGTGGCCCGACTTGCGGCCGCGCAGTGTGAGCGTGGAGCCCGGAGTATCGGTGAACATGATGGCATCGTTATCGAAGCTGCGGTGCGTGATGGGCAGCACGTCCGAGTTATCGGGCGCCTTGTAGCTGCCCTCGAACGTCATAAGACCGTCGGGCGTGATGATGGGAGCCTCGTTGGTCCAAGCTCGGTAAACGCCAACTCGTAATCCTCGAACGCCTCGTCCTCGGCACCGGGGGCGGGCACGTTAAATGCGGGGTGGCCGCCCACCGAGAACGGCAGGTCCACGTCGCCGGTGTTGGTGACGGCAAAGGTCTGCGTGAGGGTGGCGTCGCCGGTCAAGGCATAGGTCATGTTGAGCTTAAAGTGGAACGGGAACGCCTTGAGCGACTCGGGCGTATCGGTAATCTCGTACGTTACCGAGGAGCGTCCTCCGAAACCTCGACCAGCTTGTGCTCGACAATGCGCGCGAGTCCGTGGCGCGGCATCTCGCAGGTACCGGCCGCAGACGTTGCCGTGTTGTTGCGCAGCGAGCCCACAATGGGGAACAGGATGGGCGCGTGCTTGCCCCAAAAGGCGGGGTCGCCCTGCCACAGATACTCGTTGCCGTTGAGGGCAAGGCTCGTGAGCTGGCGCCCATGGAATCGATGGCCGCGGTGAGGCCGCCGCGCTTGATGGTAGTAACGGTAGACATGCTACTTCCTCCAAAAGTAAACAATAGTGTCGAGGGCTATTGTCCCACTCTTGGCGGCGGGACGGGACGGCAGGCGATTATTGAGTAGCCATAGCGGAATGAGCGGCGAGTGCCTACTGGGTATCCACGTAAAGGTCGAACCCGCCTGCGGTGTAGTGTCGACCGTGTCGGGCGCTGTGAGTTAAAGTTCACGGGGACCATGCGCTTTGAGGCGCGGAAGCGCGTGCCGTCGGTGGCGACGGGCGGTTCATCGACGGTGAGCTCGTAGTCGCCGGGCTTGAGCTCGATGCCGTCACCAGCGGAATTGACGTATTGATACTCGTCGATCGTCTGCCCTTTGAGCGTGCGCCCCACGATATGGATGAGCATTTGGCTGTCGCCGCGCGCGGTGTCCCACGTCGCGCCGTCCTTGACCTCGACCGACACATGTACCGAGCGCGTGCGGCCGAGCGATTGCTCGACAGACATCTCGACCTTGGCGGCGTCTTTTCGCTGTTGCTCAACATGGCTCCAGACGTTTCCAATTACCGAGCATGCGATAACGCCGGCCATGAAGGCGATAAGGATGGGGCCGAGCGGAGAGCGACGTCCTGCATCTTCCTCGCGAGACAGATTGGGGCGACGTGTGGGCGCGGGCGCCTGGGCACCCTGCGAGGGCACGTCGAGAATACTGAAGGATGCCGTGCTGTCGGGATCGATGGTGTGACGCGGCTGCGGGGTCTTTGCCGGCGAGATCGACATGTCGGCTGGCTCGCCGAGCGTGGCCGTAGCGTCGGCCTTGGCCTCGTCTGCCTCGGCCTGGCCCAAGCTTGTTCGAAGGTCAGGGGCTCGACGGAATCGAGGGCGGCGTCCGAGTCGGCGGCGACGTCGTTGCCGGTCTCGTCCTCGTCGCTCGACACGTCACGCGGCGTAGGCTCGTCCCACCCCTCGTCCGGAGCCTCACCCTCGCTATACCACCATTCAAAGTTATCGATATCCATACGGGGCGCCCTTAGGCCTCGCAAATAAACACTTGTTAGCCTTATACCCCCAGACGGCACGAGGCTCGCACGGAATGCGAAAAAGGACTGCTCCTTTGTCGCATCGAAACGGATCTGTTTGCGTTTAGCCGCGGGTAATCTTATTTCTCAACAAGAAGTCGACTGCCCCCACGATTCTGATGCCATCGATGTCCGTTGGATGGTCGCCATCCCTGACAATCAGGATCTTCTCATACGAATCAGGAATTTTTCCTAGCGTGCTTAGCTTGAGCGGTCGCAGCTCGCGTTCTCTCGTCGCCTCGGCATCGATCCGCTCGGTAACCTGGATATATTTGCGGTCCGATCCCTCGCCGATTGCGACAAAGTCGATTTCCCCCGCGCGCAGATGGCCGCAAAACACTTCGTATCCTTCAAATACAAGCTGGTTGTAGATAACGTTCTCGAGCATCCTTCCGCTATCGCTACCTCTATATCCGTCAAGATAGCTGCGAATTCCCGTATCAGCTATGTAATATTTACCGCCTGTCTTAAGAAGCTCCCGCCCCTTGATGTCATACCTTTTTACTTTGGTAAACAGGTACGTCTCTTCCAGAGCGTCAATATATGCCGACACCGTCGATGCGTTGGTCTTACCGCCCGCCGATTCGTTGAGCGTCCCTACGATTTTGTTGACCGAGGTTTGGTTGGAGATGTTGTCTGCCAGATACGCACAGAGCCGCTCGAGAACATCGCGCTTGGTGATAGCTCCGCGACCCCTACGCGTCGCACGCGACAGGATATCGCGCGCGACGATCGTCTGGTAGAGGCTACGGATATAGTCGCGGCACAGCTCACGTCTCGGCTCATCATGGGCCAGAAACGGCATGCCGCCATAGGTTATGTACTGCTCAAGCACGGTATTTGAATTAAGGCGATCGCCCGTTTTGGAAACAAGTTCGACCCTCTCACCAAGCCCTTCAGCGGCGACCGCATCAATCGAGCGAAAATCAAGATATTCGCTAAACGTGAGAGGCTGCATCTTGACCTCGACATATCGGCCCGAGATAAGCGTTGCGAGCTCGCTCGATAGCAAAAAGGCATTGGAGCCCGTGACATAGATATCGCACGGCAAATCCACTCGGAGCGAGTTGACCGCCTTTTCCCAACCTTCGACATTCTGGAGCTCGTCAAAGAACAGGTAGGATGATCGATGCCGTCGATGCGCTCCCGGACCATACGATAAAACGTCAGATAATCCGTAATTCCCGTGTACTCTAGAGATTCCATCTTAAAGGTCAGCAAACGCTCGGCTGGCACCCCCTGTTGCGCCAGATAGTCCCTCATCATGTCCAATAACGTTGATTTGCCACAACGGCGTATGCCCGTCACGATTTTGATGAGGTCGGTATCCTGAAAAGCAATGAGTCGATCAAGATAACGCTTCGGCGAACGATATCCATAGAGTCTCCCTAGCGCCCGGCCAGACATGAAATCTTATAAACTTGCATTTTTTGCAAGTTTATAAGATGTTACCTTAGAAACTTGAAGAATTTGCAAGTTTCTAAGGAATGGAATGTGACAAACGGACTGTCCCTTTGTCACATCGCGAGGGCAGCGCGAATGGAGGGGGCCTCGAGGGCCTCCTCAAGCGCAAACTTGCCCTCGCCCACTGCAACCTTTGTCGTGTGCATACCCATGGGATCTCCTGCCGCCCGCGATGTACCTGAGACCATCTTCGCCTGTATTGCGACTATACAGGCAAGCCCTCCATGTGACAAAGGGACTGTCCTTTGTCGCATTCTGTTAGAGTTGCAGGGATTGAATCCCGCTTATTCATGCGACATTGGAGTGACAACCTTGACCGCTGCAACCACGCCTAAAAGTAAGTCAACCGCTGCCGCGCTCTCCCCCGCGCGCACCAAGCTCTGCCTGGCACTGCTCGTGCTGTTGGGATTCTCGCTCGGCTGCTCCGAGTTCGTGGTCATCGGCATCGAAAGCGACTTGGCGACGGAGCTCGGCATCTCGCTTGCCACCGCGGGCCAGCTTATCAGCGTGTTCGCGCTTGTCTACGCTATCGCCACGCCGGTGCTTGCGCTCAGCACGGGGCGTTTTCGCCGCTACCAGCTGCTCGTGTGCTACAGCATCGTCTTTGTGCTCGGCAACCTGGTCATGGCGTTGGCGCCCAACTTCCAGGTGCTGTTTATCTCACGCATTGTCCTGGGCTCCGTCTCGGGCGCACTGCTCGCCGTGGGTGTGACGTACATCCCCGAGCTGCTGTCCCCGCAGCAAACTTCGCTTGCCATCTCGGTGGTATATGGTGCGTTTTCCGTAGCAATGGTCTTTGTGACCTCGATTGGCAAGTTTGTGGCCGACACGCTCGATTGGCACGTGGCCATGTACGGCACGCTGACCTTTGCCGTTTTGATCTGCGGAGCGCTCGTGGCGTTTATGCCGCGCGCCGGGCAAACCGACGAGCCTGCCACCTTTCGCGAGCAGGCGGGTCTGCTACGCGAGCCGAGCATCATCACCGGCATGCTCATCTTTTTGTTTGGCGTGGGATCGGTCTACGTATTCTACGGCTACGTGACGCCTTATCTTGAGCAGGTGCTGGGTATGGGCACCGTTCAGGCGAGCACCACGCTTATGGCCTACGGCGTGTTCTGTCTGATCTCGAACATCCTGGGCGGATGGATCGATGCACGCTTTGGCATGAAGGCGCTGCTTGTGACGTTTGTGCTGCAGGCTGCGGCGCTACTCGGGCTGTTTGCTGTGGGCGGCACCATGCCGCTCGCGCTGGCCTTTGTCTTTAGCTTGGCGCTGCTCATGTACTTGTTCTCGGTGTCGTGCATCACGCACTTCATGGACGTGGCACGCAGCCGCCATCCCAAGTCGATGGTTCTCGCAAGTTCGGTTGAGCCCATGGCGTTTACGTCGGCATCTCGTTTGGCACCGCAGTGGGCGGCGCGTGGTAAGCAGCGTTGGCATTGCGTACGTGGGCGCAGTGGGCGCCGCGTTCTCGCTTGTCGCCTGGGCGCTTACGCTGGTGACGATTAAGCTGGCTCGTTGGGAGCGCAAGCGGGCGAGGGCGTAAACGTAAGCGTAGGCGTAGGCGTAGGCGTAGATGCGATACTCGAGCTCGATGATGACGATCGAAAGGAAACCGCATATGCAACGCGTACTGTTTATCTGTCATGGCAACATCTGCCGCTCATCGCAATCGCAAACAACGCGGGAAGCCTGCCGCTGCTTATCTGCGCCATCCTGATCACGCTGCTTGCCATCTGAGTGTACCGCACCATGACGGTGGCCATCGTGGCTGACATCACGCCGCGCCCGCTGCGCACCAAGGCCGACTCCGTGCAGAAGATCGTGGGCTACGCCGACACGGGCGTCATGCTGGTTGCCATCTCGGTCATGGTCCCCAACGTGGAGCGCCCCGACTACCTGCCGCTCTTCCTGCTGCAGGCCGCCTTTGTGCTGGTGTCTGCCGTGGTGTACGACCTTCTGGTCAAGGAGCCGGCACTGGTGCAGAAGATGCGCCAGAAGAGTCTCGAGATGGGCATCCGCGAGGACGAGGTCGAGAAGGACGACCCCCCGGAGGCCGGTGGCAAGGAGCACGAGGCCGAGTAGGGCGGGTGCCGGCGCCCTTGCTGCCGGCGGTCTCGGCTCCAGACAGCGTACATAAAGATGAGCCAGACTCCGAATCCGCCCGATTCGGGGGTCTTTCTCGTCAAAATGTACGCTAAATCCATGAGGTATATAATGTGACGCTCTGCTCGAATGCATTAAGGAAGGGGTGACGATGCTGCTCACGAGAAGCGTGTCTTGTCGCTTGACGGCCTGCGAGGGCTCGGGGCGCTGACAGTGTTCCTGTATCACGTCGACATCATGGTCAAGCCGTTTGGCGCGGGGGGTCCGAGCTCTTCCCTGGCACCGCGTCGGTTATGGTGTTCTTCATCCTGTCTGGCATAGTGCTGTCTCTTGTTCCCCTTAAGCACATGGGAAACGGCGGGTACGACTGGCTTGGCTATTACCCAAGAAGGGTCGTCCGCCTTTGCGTGCCGCTGTTTGCGGCGATTGCACTGGCCCTTCCTGCGGGCTACGTGGCATGGCGCCTGGGGTCCACGTCGCGCTCCGCGCTTGCCGTCGCCTACGACGCGGGCCTTCCCACTGCGGTTCATGACATCCTCATGCAGCTCGACGTGCTGTTCAACGTGTCCAATGGCCTCAACGACCTCTTTGGCGCGCAGCTCGTCCGCGTTGACTCTCCCGTCTGGTCCATGAGCTGGGAGCTCTGGTTTAGCCTGACGCTTCCGCTGGCCATCTGGTGCATATCAAGGATTCGCCGGACGGGTCTGGCGGTTGTTGCGGCCTTTATTGCGGTGCTTGTCTCGTACTGGACGGGCTACTTTCCGCTGCGCCTTTGCCTGATGTTCTGGCTTGGCGTCATGGCGGCCCGGCAATTCGACAAAATCAAGGCCGTCAAGCTTTCAATCCAGGCCGAGCTGGCGCTGCTTGTGGCCTCCGTTGGCGTTATCGAGCTCTCGCTCGTGTGGCATCCCGGCGGGTCCTTGAGGCGTTGGAGTCCACCGCCATGAACGCGGCCTGCCTGGTGGTGGTTGTCGTCGCGATCGCCGACGGGTTCACGCGCCGTGCGCTCTCTGCGGCCCCCATGGTCTTTTTGGGAAAGGTGTCGTACAGCCTCTACCTTACCCACGCCATTGTCATCGGTGCGCTCGCTGCCCTGCTGCCCAGGCTCGGGATTGTCGACCCGCTCGCGATTGCCGCGGTCTCGCTGCCCGCAAGCATGCTCGTCTCCGTTGCCTTCTGGCGCATCATCGAGGTTCCCAGCATGAACCTGTCGCGCTCGCTGGCATCGTCAGGGCCTAGGGACGCCGTTCGATAATGCGTCGTACTTGGCTTCGTTTGGAGAGAGCTGGTCATGAATAGCCCAAAGCCCGTCCATCGCGTTCTCTTTGTCTGCCACGGCAACATCTGCCGCTCGACGATGCTGAGTCGGTGTTTACCGAGCTGGTGCAGCGCGCCGGGCGCGCAGGCGAGTTTGTCATTGACTCCGCTGCGACCTCGACCGAGGAGATCGGCAACCCGCCGCATCATGCACGGTTGCCAAGCTGCGTGAAGTCGGGATTCCCGTCGTTGCGCACCGTGCCCGTCAGGTGCGTCGCGCGGAGTATGGCGACTGGGATCACATTGTCTATATGGATGCTGAGAACGCGCGTGGCCTGCGTCGCATCTTTGGCGACGACTCCGACGGCAAGATTACGCGCTTGCTCGATTGGACCGAGCGCCCCGGCGACGTGGCCGATCCCTGGTACACCGGCAACTTCGATGCCACCTACCGCGACGTGCTCGCCGGCTGCACGGCGATGCTCGAGCAGCTGTAGGCAAGCGAGGTCGCGGGCCACGCCTTCGGCGCGAAATGAGCGTGGATAATCTCCCGCATGAAAAATGAGCGTGGATTTTCTCCCACTTTGAGTGTTCAAGTGCGCTCTAAACGGGAGAAATCACGCTCGACTACTCGTCGACGATCTCGGCAAGCCAGACGTTCAGTGTATCGACTTCGGGGCAGCAGAACTTTGCCGTGCCGGGCTCGTTGCCAGGCACGGTTCCGCCATAGCGCAGGATATCGATATAGGGAAAGCCCACGTGACAGGCCATGGCGCACATCTTGCCGCGATCGCGGTCGAAGTCGAAGACGTCGCCGGGCTTGTGACCATGGTGGCAGCGGCACGCACCCAGCTGATCCACGCAGCTCACGCGGATACGCGGACGCTTGCCACGCGGCGCGCCGAGCGGCCTGTTCTCGCCCGCAGCTTGACGCCGCTCTCGCCAGCATTACTCATGGTCAATCACATCCAGGCAGGCCTCGATGGGCAGGCCGGCGGACTTGTCCTCTTGGTCGGCATTGCGCTCGATAAGCTCAGCCACCACACGCATGGCATCGGCCGTTGCGCGCTGCAGACTCCAACCTGCCATAACGCGGCCGACGAGCACCGCCGAGAACGTGTCGCCCGTGCCCGGGAAATAGACCGGAATGAGCTCAAAGGGAATCGTGAAGTACTCCCCCGCTACATGGTCGTAACCGATAACCGCGTTCGTGCCATTGACCACGGCGCTCGTAATGACCACAGACTTGGCACCCAGCTCGCGCACGGCGTCCACAAGGACGCGGGCCTCATCGGGCGTTATTTGCTCGGCGATAGGCCTATCGGCAAGCAGGCACGCCTCGGTATAGTTGGGTACCGCGTAGTCTGCGCACTCCAGCAGGTGCCTCATAAGACCAATCGTGGACTCGGGCACGCCCGCATAGAGCTTGCCGTTGTCGCCCATGATGGGATCGACGAACACCTTGGTGCCCTTTTGCGCACGGCGGTGGCAAAAGTCCGAGATGATGCGCGTCTCTTCCTCGGTCACGATAAAGCCGGTCGAGATGGCGTCGAACTCAAAACCGAGCTCCTCCCAGATAGCGAGGCTTTGGCGCACGTACTCGGTGGTGTCGTGGATGTAGAACTTGGGGTAATTGAGCGTGTCGGAAACGAGCGCCGTCGGCAGGTTATGGATGCGGTAGCCCATGTGCGACAGCACCGGCAGCATGGCGGAAAGCGCGACCTTGCCGTAGCCGCACATATCGTTGATCAGCAGCAGCTGAGTGTTCTTCATGAGTGTCTCCCTTGGTTCGGGCGCGGCGCGGCAGCGCCACAGTGCGACTAAGTGTAGCGCAGGGGACGTCGTGAGCGGAGTCGAGCGGTTACGGCGTTTGGCAAAAACGCCGTAACTTAATAAGTTTGGTACCTTGACAATCAATCTATGCGCTCCTAAATTGGTTAGGCACAAAACAATTCCTCTACCTAACTAAAGAAAGGAGCAGCACTAATTCATGTGCGATGAACCTCTTAGCCTTTGTTCGCACGAGCCCGGCGGCGACCCGTCACGGTCGGCGGATGCACCCGAAGCGGTTAGCTCGGAAGACAAGCTTGCCAAGCGCATCCTCAATAATCTGGGCTTTTGCGGCCATTACATGCATTTTCATGGCGGAGGCGTGTCCGGCAAGGCGCCCATCATCTGCCTGCTGGCCAAGCAGCCCGGCGGCGAGATGTCGCAGCAGGAACTCGGCATGCACTTTGACCTCAAGCCGGGGTCGCTTTCCGAGATCCTGTCCAAGCTCGAGGTCAACGGCCTCATCGAGCGCAGCCGTAACCCCAAGGATCGACGGCAACTCACCATTCGCCTGACCGAAACCGGCCGGGAAAACGCCCGCATCGACCAGGCGGCCCGCATCCGCTTTAGAGAACGGGCCTTTAGCGCGCTCACCCATGACGAGCGCGAAGACCTCGCCGAAATGCTCGATAAAATCCGTGTAACCTGGGAGGAACTGGATGATTAAAACCCTCATGGGCAGCATCCGCGACTATATGAAAGTCGCTGTTGCCACGCCATTGCTCGTGCTTGGCGAGGTGCTCTGCGAGATGCTGATTCCATTTATCACCGCCAACTTAATCGACGCCATCAAAGACGGCGCCACCGTAGCCGAGATGCTTCCCACCGCAGGCTTTTTGGTGCTCATCGCGCTAACATCGCTTGCTTTTGGCGCCGCGGCCGCGTCACCTGCAGCCATGCAAGCTGCGGGTTCGCCAAGAACCTGCGTCACGACCTGTTCTACAAGATCCAGACGTTCAGCTTTGCCAACATCGATGAGTTCTCGAGCTCCTCTCTCGTCACGCGCCTGACCACCGATATCAACAACGTGCAGCAGGCCTTTATGATGATCATCCGTATCGCCGTGCGCGCGCCGCTGGTATTGATCTTCGCCTTTACCATGGCGTTTATCATGGGCGGCAGCGTCGCCATGGTCTACCTGGTCATCATTCCGCTGCTGGGCTTTGGACTGTTCTTTATCATCTTTAAGGTGCGCCCCATCTTCTCGCGCGTGTTCCACAAGTACGATGCCCTTAACGAGTCCGTCGAGGAAAACGTCACCGGCATGCGCGTGGTTAAGAGCTACGTGCGCGAAGACTTTGAGAAGGAGAAGTTCGCGACCGCCGCGCGCGACGTCCAGATGGACTTCACCCGCGCCGAGAAGCTGCTCGCCTTTAACAACCCCATGATGAACATCTGCGTCAACGGCGCGTTTGTCGTCATCATCTACCTGGGATCCAAGCTCATCATCACGAGCCAGGGCACGCTGTTCGACGTGGGCCAGCTCTCCTCGATCTTTACCTATGGCTTCGCGATCCTCATGAGCCTGATGCAGCTGTCGATGATCTTTGTCATGGTGACCATGGCCGACGAATCGGCGCACCGCATTACCGAGGTGCTGGCCGCCGAGCCCACGATCGCCGATCCCGCCGAGCCCGTGCTCGAGGTTGCCGACGGTTCCATCGACTTTGACCACGTGAGCTTTAAGTATTCCGCGCATGCGAAGCGCCAGGCGCTCGACGATATCGACCTGCACATTAAGAGCGGCGAGACCGTCGGTATCATCGGCGGTACCGGCTCGGCCAAGTCCACGCTTGTAAACCTCATCGCCCGTCTGTACGACGCCACCGAAGGCACCGTGCGCGTGGGCGGCATGGACGTACGCGACTACGACCTGGACGCGCTGCGCCACCAAGTGGCCATGGTGCTACAGAAAAACGTGCTGTTTAGCGGCACCATTGCGAGAACCTGCGCTGGGGCGACCCGAACGCCACCGACGAGGAAGTCCGCGAAGCGGCACATCTGGCCTGCGCCGATGAGTTTGTCGACGGCTTCCCCAAGGGCTATGACACCTGGATCGAGCAGGGCGGCTCCAATGTCTCGGGCGGTCAGAAGCAGCGCCTGTGCATTGCGCGTGCCCTGCTGCGTCGCCCCAAGATCTTGATCCTGGACGACTCCACCAGCGCCGTCGACACCAAGACCGACGCCAAGATTCGCGCAGGACTGGCAAGCTATCTGCCCAACACGACCAAGCTCATCATCGCCCAGCGCATTAGCTCCGTGCAGGATGCAGACCGCATCATCGTCATGGAGGGTGGCCACATCGCGCAGATCGGCAACCATGATGAGCTGCTTAAGATAAGCGAGATCTACCGCGAGACCTTTACCTCGCAGAACAAGATGTCTGCCGAGGGCGAAGGGGCCGTCGAGGCCGACACCGAGGCATCCGCAACACAAGCTCAGACCCAGGAAGGAGGCGAGGCACATGAGTAAGGCAACGACCGCCGAGCGCGCGCTCAACCGCAAGGGCGGCACCATGTCGCGCCTCATCAAGACACTCTTTGGCTTCTACCCGTGCTTTTGCCCCTCGTCGTCGTCGGCGTGGTGCTCTGCGCCATCATCAACTCCATCGGCGCGACCTTCCTTCAGAGCGCCCTGCAGATCATTAGCGACTCGTGGCAGTCGGGCGACTGGACGACCGCACAGCCCAAGATTCTGCAGCTCGTGACCACCCTCGCCTGCATCTACGGCGTCGGCATCCTGTCCTCACTGTTCTGGAACCGCGCATGGCCATCGTCACGCAGGGCTCGCTCGAGAAGCTGCGCGAGAAGATGTTCAACCGTATGCAGGACCTGCCGATTCGCTACTTCGACACGCACCAGCGCGGCGACATCATGAGCCACTACACCAACGACATCGACACGCTGCGCCAGATGATCAGCCAGTCGCTGCCCAACCTGCTCATGACGACCATCGTCATCGTCACGGTGTTCTTTATCATGCTGTACTACAGCGTTTGGATGTGCCTGGTCATTGTGGCAGGCGTCGCCTTTATGACCTTTATGACCAAGCTGCTCGGCTCCAACTCCGCGCGCTTCTTATTGCGCAGCAGACCGAGCTCGGCGTGGTCGAGGGCCATATCGAGGAAGTCATGAACGGCCAGAAGGTCGTCAAGGCATTCTGCCACGAGTCTGCCGCCGAGGCCGATTTTGACGAGCGCAACGAAAAGCTCTTCGAGGTCTCGCAGAAGGCCAACATGTACGCCAACATCCTCATGCCCATCCTTATGAACCTGGGAAACCTGCTCTACGTGCTGGTCGCACTGGCAGGCGGCATTTTCCTGGCGCTGGGCGTGCCCAACCTGAGCATCTCGGGCATGGCGCTGTCCATCGCCGTCGTGGTGCCGTTCCTCAACATGACCAAGCAGTTCTGCGGACAGATCGGCCAGATCTCGCAGCAAATCAACGCCGTGGTCATGGGCCTCGCCGGCGCCGACCGTATCTTTGAGCTCATCGACGAGGAGCCCGAAGCCGACGAAGGCTATGTGACGCTCGTCAACGCTCAGGTGAACCCCGACACCTGGCAGCTCGAGGAGGCCGACCACCACACCGGCATGTGGGCGTGGAAACATCCGCACCGCGCAACCGGCGAGATCGAGTACGTGCCGCTGCGCGGCGACCTGGTCATGGACAACGTCGACTTTGGCTACACGCCCGACCACGAGGTGCTGCACGGCGTGTCCGTATTTGCCAAGCCGGGCCAGAAGGTCGCGTTTGTCGGCGCCACCGGTGCCGGTAAGACGACCATCACCAACCTCATCAACCGCTTCTATGACATCGCCGACGGCAAGATTCGCTACGACGGCATCAACGTCAACAAGATCCGCAAGGCCGATCTGCGCCGCTCGCTGGGCGTCGTGCTGCAGGACGTAAACCTGTTCACCGGCACCGTGATGGATAACATCCGCTACGGCAATCTGGATGCCACCGACGAGGAATGCATCGCAGCGGCAAAGCTCGCCGGTGCGGACGACTTTATCACCCGTCTGCCCGACGGCTACGACACCATGCTCACCGGCAACGGCGCCCAGCTGTCGCAGGGCCAGCGCCAGCTGATTTCGATCGCCCGCGCCGCCGTCGCCGATCCACCGGCGATGATTCTGGACGAGGCCACGAGTTCCATCGACACCCGCACCGAGGCTATCGTGCAGGCAGGCATGGATAAGCTCATGGAAGGCCGTACGACGTTTGTCATCGCACACCGCTTGTCCACCGTGCGCAACTCCGACGCGATCATCTGCCTGGACCACGGCCGCATCATCGAGCGTGGCAACCATGACGAGCTGATCGCCAAGCGCGGATATTACTACCAGCTCTACACCGGAGCGTTTGAGCTGGAGTAGTTCGGCCCGCCGAGATGGCCGATTTGCCGCTCATTCGTCGGGCATGACCCTAAGGTCAATGCCCTCCTCTTTCGGGGCAAATCGACTCATCTCAACGACCCAAACACAATGCGCCGCAACGAATAAAGCCTCCGCAGCCACACGAGCTGCGGAGGCTTTTCTATGCCCTTTGTTACAAGCTTACCGTTCCTCGCGTTGCGGCCCGGCTGCCTCGGCTGTCTTTACGCGGTTCTTGTCGATGTACATGTTTTTGTCGGCCTGGGAAAAGAGCTCGCGCATCGTAGGCGGTTCATCAAAATCACTGGAAAGTGCATAGCCCACCGCATAGCTGATAGGCATGTCGGGTGAGCCTCGGAATACTCGTTCACGTTCGCACGAACCCGAGCGAGACAGGACTCCACAGCAGTTCGATCGGCATCCCACAGCACCGCGATAAACTCATCGCCGCCGTCGCGGCCCACAAAGCAGGTCTCGGACGCCACGCACCCCAGCTGCTGGGCAAAAGAACGGATGTATTCGTCGCCCTTCTCGTGGCCGAAGTTGTTATTGACCGTATGCAGATTGTTAAGGTCGAAGACGCACACCGCAACGGGCGCCTCCGCGGAGACAGGCCGCTCCTGCCCCAAGATCTCCTCGCACTTGTTCTTGTTGGGCAGTCCCGTGGCTTCGTCGAGATAGACTTTGCTCTGCAGCTCGCGGTTGAGCGCGGCAGTGCGCACCGCGCGAACAAGTTCGACCGCAAAGGTCGCCACCAAGCCCACGATGTCGATGATCACCAAGCCCTCGAGATAGTTGAGCGCCGACGCCTTCTCCTGAGAGTAGTCCTCTGCGAGTCGTGTGGCATCGTCACAAATACCAAAGAACTCCTCGCTCATCGCGATGATATCGGTGCTCTCGTAGCCGACTTCGCGCACGCGGCTGATCTCGGCGCAAAGCTCATCAAAATAATTTGCAAGCTCGGTCATCTTTGCCTGATACTCGTCGTCGTCGAGACGGACGAGGTTGAGGTCGTCACTTCCGTAACGCAAACCGTTGATGTATGAATCCACGGCTTTGAGCAGGTCATCTTGAGGCTGGCCCGCATCCTCGAGCTTAACGATTCGCTGCGTGGTACCGCGCACCAGACCGGCGTAATTGACCACGCGCGCCGTGCCCTGGATATCGGAGACGAGCAGCATAACATTGATGAAGAAGAAGATGAGAACTGCCGTGAGCACCATCATGAGCAGGCGCACCGCCCGGCTGGCTTTCTTGGCGACAGAAGTATTCACAAGTTCACTCCCCCAAATGACAAAAGCACAGGTAGTACGCAACGTGCTGGAATTCACGTGAGGTCAACTCTACCAGATGATTTTTCTAGGACGGGAATTAAAGAATCATCGACACGATAGCTATTTGAGAAGTTGTGCCATGGCGTTGACGAATTTTTGGACTTGGAGGGTGGGCTCGAGCGGGTAGTGCAGAAAGACCGGTACCTCGCGACCGCACAGGAACGGCACGCCCACAAAGGCCGGGTGCACGCCCGACCATGCGCCGCAGGTGAGCACCGCGTCGCCCTTTTCCTCCGCCTCGTTAAAGAGCGCAAAGTCGAAGCTATCCACGTCAATCACGTCCACGCCGCCGTCGGCCAACAGGTCGATGCGCAGGCTGTCCATGGCGTCGTTGCCGTGGCGGAGCACGCGCAGGCGCATGCCCTCCAAGTCGGCGACCGTAATGCGTGTCTTGCGCGCCAGCGGGCTCGTGCGCGGCACGTCGATATAAAACGGCACGTTGACGATGCGGAGCTTTTGGCAGGCATCACCCCAGCGCGGCGTCGAAAAACTCGACTGCACTACATCCACCTCGCGACCAAGGCTGCGCATGACGGATTCGCGCTCGTCGTAGAGGTCGCTTACCGGCACAATCTCAAATCGCAGCGACGGCTCCAGATCGTGGATGCCCGTCCACATCGAAAGCGTTTGGCGCCCCGGACACATCATCGACACGCCCAGGCGCACGGCACCGCCGTCGCCCGCCGCACGTCGGGCACGGCGCAGTGCGTCCTCGGAC
>ENA-OQER01000599-OQER01000599.1-human-gut-metagenome-genome-assembly--contig:-NODE-599-length-19283-cov-2.288630_pt1 | contig 19283 bp, 20 predicted proteins | sample MGYA00242797_ERZ504639 | MGnify/ENA primary metagenome ERZ504639 (study PRJEB26092, sample SAMD00036306) | human gut metagenome | host: Homo sapiens | study: EMG produced TPA metagenomics assembly of...
ATCTGGTACGCCGCCCGGCACTCTTCGAGCCACTGCTCCGGCCACGGATCTCATGGAAAACTCATACAGTTTCAGCACAAGTGCATCGAGCCCGTCATCCTGCTTTCCCGCCGCGTAGCTCTCCACAAACCGTGTAAATGCAGTCTAACAGATCCTCTGTTGTTATCATGCCGGCTGTCTGACCATATTCATCCAGCACAATAGCTATGCTGTAACGCTTAAGCTGCATTTCTTTAAACAGCTCAGAAGTGTTCTTATGTTCATATGTAAAGAAAGGCTCACGCATAATCTTCCTTATATTAAATGAATCATCAACGTTAGTAACTATAAGATCTTTTATATTAAGTGTACCTATAACGTTGTCAGTATCATTTTCATATATAGGAATACGTGTATACATAGTACTCTTAAAAAGAGTGATGATGTCATCATATGATGAGTTAACATCAGCGACTGTCATATCTATACGAGGTATCATAACATCCTTTACCGAAGTATCACCAAAATCGAAAAGGTTGTCAATAATCTGTCGTTCGTCTTTTTTCTATGATACCCTCTTCATGGCTTACCTTAACTATTGTACGAAGCTCTTCTTCTGTTATAGTGTTGGATTTATCTTTGGAGTTAGTTCCAAAGAGCTTTAATACTATGCCTGCAAGATGGTCAACTATAAAAATAACAGGTGTCAGTATAATCATAAGTCCATATATAACAGGCGCATATAATAATACAAGCTTAGTGTTAAACTTTGAAGCAAGATTCTTAGGGGTTATCTCTCCGAATATAAGAACGAACAGAGTAAGAACACCAGTTGCAATACCAGTAGCATAGCTGCCCCAGACATTAATAGTAAATGTTGTTGCAAGAGCAGAACATGATATGTTAACTATGTTGTTACCAATAAGTACAGCACTTAACATCTTGCTTGAATTGTCGATAATCTTAGCTACTAAAGCAGCATGTCTGTTACCTTCGTCCATAAGCGAGCGGATTTTTATACGGCTTACCGTCATAAATGCGGTTTCAGCAGATGAAAAGAAAGCTGAAAGAAATAATAAAATAATAATAGTTATAAGTTGAATATAACTGTCAGTGTCCAAGGAAATATTCCTCCAATCCTTAATAAAAATATAGTAAACACATTTAAGTGTTATATTTTTAACATTTTACAGTATCAGTAAAGGACTGTCAAGTAGCAGTAGCTCTGTATATAATCAGGCTTTAATGAAAAAATTGGAATAAAGGATAAGATAAATATAGGATAAAAGATAGAATACGAAAGAGATTTCCTACATATTTATATAGAGAACAAAGAATGTATGACTATTAAGTCAGAGGAATGTATGAAAAAGTTATCTATTATATTAAAAAACGCTTATAGCAGGATATATTATAACAGTTCTAGCCCTGCTTGTGCTTGCTTTCTGCCTGTATAAGTTCAGGGTGTCTGGTAATGTGATATCTATAGGGATTTATGTTACTTATGGGCTATCAGCTTTATGCGGAGGTCTCATTCTTGGCAAAGGCATGCAGCATAGCCGCCTTGTGTGGGGAGTACTGTATGGAATAATATATTTTCTTATATTATGTGTTGTTTCAATAATATTAAGCAGAGGAATATCATCAATAGATATGTCACAGATGGTTAAAGGCGCGATAGTATGCATACTTTGCGGTGCAATTGGAGGGATTGTATCTTAAATATGATTTTATAACGTGAATCTGAAATAAGAATCAGTAATAAGAATCAGTAATAAGAATCAGTAATAGGATTCAGCAATAAGAATCAGGATATAAATTGAAGTATAGATTAAAATGAAAATCAGAATAAAAAATTTAAAATAAAAAAAGGAAATAAGGTATCTGTGTTTAATACATTAAAAGTAGGCAGTTTTTGAATACATATTGAATACATAGGGAAAGAAGAGTTAATATGCCAATATATTCAAGTGAAGTAATAGAGGAAGTTGTATCGCGTAACGATATAGTAGATGTTATTTCAGGTTATATAAAGCTTAAGAAAAGTGGCAGTTCCTACGTAGGGCTATGTCCGTTTCATAACGAGAAGTCACCTTCTTTTTCTGTATCAGGAACAAAACAGATGTATCACTGTTTTGGATGCGGAGTCGGAGGCAATGTTATAACATTTGTTATGGAATATGAGAATTATACGTTTCCAGAGGCAGTAAAAATGCTGGCTGACAGGGCAGGTATAGCTCTACCTGTGATGGAATATTCAGGTGAAGACAGACGAGAACGGGATATTAAAACAAAGCTGTTAGAGATTAACAAGATAGCAGCAACATTTTACTATCATCAGTAAAATCACCAGCAGGACAGAGTGGGTTGGATTATCTGAAAAAAAGACAGCTTTCAGACAAAACTATAAACACATTTGGCCTTGGATATGCGCCACAGCTTACAGGTGATTTATATAGAATGCTAAAGGAAAAAGGGTATGATGATGAGCTCTTAAAAGAGTCAGGTCTGTTCACTTATGAAAAGGGAATAAGGGAAAAGTTCTGGAACAGGGTAATATTTCCAATCATGGATATTAACAATAAGGTTATAGGCTTTGGTGGCCGTGTTATGGGAGATGGAAAGCCAAAGTATCTGAATTCTCCGGAAACAAAGCTTTTTGATAAAAGTAAGAATCTTTATGGACTTAATGTTGCAAGAAGTTCAAGAAAGAATAATCTTATAATATGTGAAGGCTATATGGATGTTATATCTATGCATCAGGCAGGCTTTAATCAGGCGGTAGCATCGCTTGGTACAGCACTCACACCTGGACATGCCCGTCTTATGAAAAGATATACAGATAATGTTCTTATAACTTATGATAGCGATGAAGCAGGGGTAAAGGCAGCTTTAAGAGCCATACCTATATTAAAAGGAAGCAGGACTTCTACTAAGGTTATCAATATGAGGCCACATAAGGATCCGGATGAGTTTATCAAGGCTTAGGAACTGAAGCATTTCAGGAGCGTATAGATAAAGCAGAAAACAGCTTTATGTATGAAATCGGTATTATAGAGAAGAATTATAAAAGAAGTGACCCGGAGAGTGAGACAGCATTTGAAAGAGAAGTTGCTAATAAGCTTGTACAGTTTAATGAGAAGCTTGAAAGAGATAACTATATGAAAGCTGTCTGTCGTCAGTTTATGATACCAGAGGATGGTATGCGTGAAATGGTTATAAGGATAGGAAGCCAGGGCGGAATAATACCAAGACAGACACAGCCTGTCAGGCGGATGGAACCGGCAAGAAAGAAAAAGGAAGATGGAATAAGACAGGCAGAGAAGATTCTGCTTACGTGGATGATTGAGGATGGTGATATATATGATAAAGTCAGTGAGTATATACAACCAGATGATTTTATAGATCCATTGTTTAAAGATGTTGCATCAAAGGTATATGAACAGTATGAAACAGGAAGTGTTAATCCGGCGGCTATTATTGGCTCATATAGCGATGGTGATATGCATAGTGAGATAGCGGCAATGTTCAGCGCCGAATTAAGCGAGTCGCTTAGTAAGTCAGAAAGAGAAAAAACACTTAATGATACAAGTGCTAAGGGTTAAGAAGAGCAGCCTTGATTATAAGCTTGAACATGCAGCAGATGCAAAGACTATGCAGGATATCATAGGCAGACAGATGAAGTTAAATAATATTCACATTAGTTTATAATACATGCGAAAGGTGGACCATTGTAATGGCAGTAAAGAAGGAAAACTTAAACGAGGAAGAATTAAAGGAAACTAAGAAGACAACTAAAAAGAAAGCAGATGAAGCTGTGGCAGCAAAGAAGCCTAAGAAGTCAAAGAAGGATGAAGCTACACAGCCAGAGCTTTCAGAAGAAGAACAGGCAAGAATTATACAGGAAAAATTCATGGAAAAGTGCAGGGGGATTCTTGCTATAGCCAGAAAGAAAAAGAATGTCCTTGATTATAAGGAGATTATGGATTATTTCCAGGATACAGATTTTGAAGCTGATAAGATGGAAAAGGTATTCGAGTTTCTTGAAGGCTGCAATATAGATGTCAAGATGAATGATGATGATGAAGATGTAGAAGATGATATTATTCTTTCGGATGAAGATGATATCGATATAGAAAAGATAGATCTTTCTGTACCAGATGGAATCGGACTTGAAGATCCTGTAAGAATGTATCTGAAGGAAATAGGTAAGGTGCCTCTTCTTAGTGCAGAAGAAGAAATAGAATATGCACAGAGAATGGAAGAGGGTGACGAGGAAGCCAAGAAGAGACTAGCGGAAGCCAACTTACGTCTTGTTGTAAGTATTGCAAAGCGTTATGTCGGAAGAGGCATGCAGTTCCTTGATCTTATCCAGGAGGGTAACTTAGGTCTTATCAAAGCTGTTGAAAAGTTTGATTATCGTAAAGGATATAAGTTCTCAACATATGCAACATGGTGGATAAGACAGGCTATTACAAGAGCTATAGCTGATCAGGCACGTACTATCCGTATACCTGTTCATATGGTAGAAACTATTAACAAGCTTGTAAGAGTACAAAGACAGCTTTTACAGGAGTTAGGAAGAGAACCATCTCCAGAAGAAATAGCAGAGACTATGGATATTCCGGTTGAAAGAGTTAGAGAAATCCAAAAGATATCACAGGAGCCTGTATCGCTTGAAACACCTATAGGTGAAGAGGAAGACAGCCATCTTGGGGACTTTATACAGGATGATAATGTTCCGGTTCCAGCAGAAGCCGCAGCTTCAACACTTCTTAAGGAACAGCTTGTAGAGGTGCTTGGAACACTTACAGACAGAGAACAGAAAGTATTAAGACTTCGTTTTGGCATGGACGATGGAAGAGCAAGAACTCTTGAAGAAGTTGGTAAGGAATTCAATGTTACAAGAGAGCGTATAAGACAGATTGAAGCTAAGGCATTAAGAAAGTTAAGACACCCAAGCAGAAGCCGCAAGCTTAAGGATTATCTTGACTAATCAATGTCCAGAAATATATTTAAGGATAGAATTCAATAATAAAAACCTGAATATAGATTTCTATTTATGACTGTGTCAGGATAAAGGATGATTTAATATAGTATAATAAATCAACAGGAAAAATGTATGAACAATATTATTAATATATCAGAAAGACTGAAATGTGTTGCCAGTCTTGTTAATAAAGGTGCAAGGGTGGCTGACATTGGCACGGATCACGCATATCTTCCTATATATCTTGTTCAGAACGGGATAAGTAATAAAGTATATGCGTGTGATGTAAGAAAAGAACCACTGAGGCGTGCAAAGCTTCACATTGATGAATATGGTCTTTCAGATAAGATAACTACAAAGCTTTGTGATGGGCTCAAAGGGATTAATAAAGGTGATGTTGATACAGTAACGATATGCGGCATGGGTGGAAAGCTCATGAAGAATATATTAAAAGCAGGTATAGACAAGCTGGGGGATAATACACAGCTTGTCTTATCTGCACAGTCAGAACTAAAGGATTTTAGAAAATACCTTCTGGAAACAGGCATATATATTAAGTCAGAACATATGCTTTTAGAAGATGGAAAATATTATTTTATATTTGACTGTGTATACAACACACAAGATGAATATTATCTAAATGTTACAAATATTCAACAAAATAACATTTATGAAAATGCAGCTTCTGCAGGCGATATTCATAATAATAATATTCATAACAATGATAGTCACAAGGAAGATAATGACAAGGAATATAATGATAAGAAAAAGATAACAGCCTACGCAGAGGAAGAATTAAGATATGGAAGATATCTTTTGGATAATAAGTCAGAGGTGCTTTACGAATATCTTAATAAGGAACTGACAAGCTGTAACAATATTAGAAATAGTCTTATTAATAATAAGGAACAGTCAATATCGATAAAGAGCAGAATACATGCTATAGATGATGATATTGATGTTATTAATAAGGCATTAGGAAGATGGAAGGAGTAATAATAATGCTTTTATCGCAGATGGCAGCAGATGCTGCAAAGGATTACAAGTATGATATTATTCTTGCCAATGTAAATGGCAGGCTTACAGAGATATCAGATATGGATATAACTGATGAAAAAGTGGAATTCATTACAGTAGGAGAGGCAGTGGGAAATGAGGCATATAAAAGAAGTGTTCTTCTTTTAATGCTAAATGCAATACATAAGCTTGATACAGGTAATAAGATTAAAAGAGTTTCAGTTGAATTCTCGCTTAGTAAAGGTCTTTATTGTGATATAAAAGGAGATTTTGTAATCACACAAGAATTTCTTAATGATGTGAAAGAACTTATGAGAGCCGATGTTAAGAAAAATCTGCCTATTAAGAAGCAGGGAATGAAGACATCAGAGGCTATTAAGCTGTTCAAGAAGTTCGGAATGGAAGATAAGACACAGTTATTCAAATATAGAATTAGTTCTTATGTTAATGTATACAGCATAGAGGGTTATTACGATTACTTCTATGGTTATATGGCAGCTAATACAGGAATATTAAAGACATTTGACATATTCCAGTATGACAAGGGGTTTGTTCTCCAGTTACCAACTAAAGAGAATCCTGAAATAGTGCCGGAATTTGCACCACAGGCTAAGCTTTTTAATGTACTTATGGAAAGAAGCGAGTGGGCAGATATGCTTGGTGTTGATACAGTTGCATCATTGAATAAGCATATAATAAGCGGGGATATTAATTCACTTATTCTTGTTCAGGAAGCATTACAGGAGCAGAAGATTGTTGAGATTGTTAATCAGATAAAAGAAAGGGAAGGCGTTAAATTTATTATGATAGCCGGACCATCATCATCTGGCAAGACAACATTTTCACACAGATTGTCAATACAGCTTCGTGCAAGTGGATTTAAGCCACACGCAATTGGTGTTGATAATTATTTCGTTGAGAGGGAGCAGACACCTGTTGATGAAAATGGAGAGTACAATTTTGAGGATATTCATGCGATAGACATAAAGCTTTTTAATGACCATATGAATGCATTACTAAGGGGAGAAAAGGTTGAGATACCTCAGTTTAATTTCCTTACAGGTAAAAAAGAGTATAATGGTGAATATATACAGCTTGGCGATGAAGATATTCTTGTGATTGAAGCATACATTGCCTTAATGATGAGTTATCTTACGCACTTCCAGTTGAAAGTAAGTTTAAAATCTATATAAGTGCACTTACACAGCTTAATGTTGACGAGCATAACAGAGTGGCAACGACTGACGGTCTCTTGTAAGACGTATGGCGAGGGATTACAGGACGAGAGGTGCATCTGCTAAAAAAACACTTTCTATGTGGGAGTCAGTAAGAAAAGGTGAGGAAAAGAATATCTTTCCTTATCAGGAGGAAGCTGATGTTATGTTTAACTCAGCACTTGCGTATGAGCTGTGTGTTTTAAAGCCGATAGTAGAGCCGCTGCTATTCTCAATAACAGAGGATGACCCGGAATATCAGGAGGCAAAGAGACTGTTAAAGTTCTTAGCGTACTTCCTTCCTTGTCAGTCAGGCAATGTTCCAATCAACTCTATAATGAGAGAGTTTATTGGTGGGGGATGTTTCAGGGTATAATAAAAAATAATTGTTTAAGTTGTTAGTGGAAGAATACTCGGTCACAACCGACTCGGTTGCGACCAAGTATTTTCTTTACATTATTAGAATATAACAGATTTTATGTGCCAGTCTTATAATAGTTTATTTCCTGAATGAATTCTTATATTCTCTTGACATCTGAAATAGCTCATTAACATATCCAGGAGTTTTGTTATCAATATTTTTCTTGATTTCATTTAATATATCTATATAGTCACCAAGAAGTACGCTTATATCTTCTGAGTTAGAAGCACATATCTGATCCCACATTTCAGGAGAGGAAGCTGCTACTCTTGTCATATCGCGAAAGCTTCCTGCCGCAAGCATTTGCATATGCTTTTCATCGTCGTCCTCTTTGGACACAAGCTTAACAAGTGCTGTAGATATAAGATGTGGAAGATGGCTGATTGCAGCTACACTTTTATCATGGATTGTGTAGTCCATAACAATAGGATTGGCTTTCATATCATATACAAGTGCTTTGAAGCGTTCAAGCTGTTCATTAGTTGTTCTGGTGGTTGGTGTAATTACATATCGTGCATTTTTCATTATTGCGGAAGATGAGTTGGCATAACCTGTGAGCTCTGAACCAGCCATAGGATGACCACCAATAAAAACATCTTCCATATCAAGCTCTTTAACAGTGTTATGTATTGAAGTTTTGACACTTCCAACATCCGTTATAATACAACTTTTTTTCACAATGCTTTTTAATTGTTTAAGATAATCATTCATAGTTATAACAGGTGTACATAGTATTATAAAATCACAATCAGATAATCTGTTATCAACAGAGTCAAGAACTTCGTCTACAACTCCATCTTTTTTAGCTTCATATACAGGTCCAAGCCTTCTGCTTGTAGCTATAATAGTATAATTGCTGCCTGATTCCTTAAGAGAATGTGCTATAGAGCCTGCAATAAGACCGAAGCCTATAAAACCAACTTTGCAATCCATAATATATTTAACCTCGTTTCTTTGTTTCGTTTAATTCAGTAAAATAAATGTTTTGAAATATTTTTAATGAGTTTAACACTTTAAAGCGGTAATGTAAAGGGATACGACTTATAAAATACTTTATTTTATAGATGTCAATATATTGCGTGATATATAAAATATTCTATTTGTTGACAATATGTTGCTATTGTGTTATAAATATATTATCAATATGCATAACGATAATAATTTAGAAGGAGAACAGCATATATGCGATAGTATAATAAGTGAACGATTCATTAAATAAAGACACGAATACTGACAGTTATAGAGCAGTTAATGACAATTCTTATGCCTATGATTTTTTATCGGCAGTCCACAATAATCCCAATCTTGCATTACAGTATGATAAATTTAAAAGAAGCAGCTTTTTTAATAAGGTTTGCTGATAGATTAATGATTATATCAGCAAAAAAAAAGACGCTTCCATTGTTGTATGATCCATTTTTTAAAAAGCTTTTCAATGGAGATGAACACAGAGAGAGACTATCAAGACTTGTGAGCAGCATCATAGGACAAAAAGTTACGGTTATTGATATACTACCATCTGAAAGTTCATGTTTTGAAGATTCATTTATAATAATGGATATGATAGTACGGCTGTCGGATGGAAGTATTGCCAATATTGAAGTTCAGAAAATAGCAGCATTATTTCCAGGGGAAAGACTTAGCTGCTACTCGGCAGATGCAATTATGAGACAATATCACAGACTATCATCTTCATCAGCGTTAGCACAATATAATAGTAGTATACATGATAATACAATGAATGAGAATGTTCAGACGATAGAACATAAGACATTTTCTTACAAGGATATGAAAAATGTGCATACTATTGTATTGTTTGAAAACAGCAATTCTAATCTTATAAGTCCAATAGATTCCAGGTTATATTTTCATGTTGGAACAACACGTTTCAATACTCAGATAGATTTCCCATTATTACAGCACTTTCATATGATTAGTCTTGACACATTTAGAAAATACAGATATTCTGATATTATAAAAGGAAACGTTAATATTACGAAATATGATTATGATGAGAGCATGTATGATACACCATTGACTTCTGATATGCTTCGTGATAGACTGGCATATCTTTCACTTTTTGTGACAGAATCAGTGGAAGATGCATTAGCTATCCAGAAAATATTTCCAGAATTATCGCAGATATTTGATGAGATGAACGAATATCTTGCAAAACCAGAGGAGGTGCTAAGTATGTTTTCAGAGGCATTGAGAATACTTAATCACAATACAGCAGTACTTATGGTGGATGAATATAGAAAAAAATATCAGGAGATGGAAATAATCTGAAGAAGGAAATCCAGGAAAAACAAAAGATACTAGACAGCCAGAAGGAACAATTAGACAGCCAGAAGGAACAATTAGACAGCCAGAAGGAACAGTTAGACAGTCAGAAGAAACAACTAGATATCCAGAAGGAGCAGTTTAGTATAAAAAAGGAACAATATGAAGAACAACATTCAAAAGATTTAGAAAAAATAGCTGAACTTGAAGCTATGCTAAAGGAAAAGTAAAGAAATAGATTAAGATCAAGTATGGTATTGCCTTGATAAAGGTGAGATACAGATTAAAGATGAGGGGTAAGTAAGCGATAGATATGTACAGTTAATGATGACTTTACATACTATCCGCTTATATTGTGTAGGATTATTGAACTGTGAAATTTTGTGAAAATTCTGGTTGATAAGAGCATATAAAGAAGTGGTCAGTTATTGACAAATCCTTTCATTGTGATAATATTTGAAAGTGAGTAAATATGTGATTGAAAGCACCGGAAGAGCATAGCCGGTGCAGGAATGAGGTTTTAAGATGGCTAATACAACAACTTATAATCCCAAGTCTATCGAGCCAAAGTGGCAGAAGTATTGGCAGAACATGAAACATTTAAAACAGATGTATGGGACTTTTCAAAGCCAAAGTACTATGCGCTTGATATGTTCCCTTATCCATCAGGAGTAGGTCTTCATGCAGGTCATCCAGAGGGATATACAGCTACAGATATCACTTCACGTATGAAGAGAATGCAGGGATATAATGTACTTCATCCAATGGGATATGATTCATTTGGACTTCCAGCTGAACAGTATGCTGTAAAAACAGGTAACAATCCTAATGGATTTACAGAAAAGAATATAGAAACATTTACTAAGCAGCTTAAGGAGCTTGGTTTTGATTATGACTGGAGCAAGACTTTAGCAACAAGTGATCCTAAGTTCTATAAGTGGACACAGTGGATATTCAAGCAGTTATACCTTGATGGCTATGCTAAATATATAGATATGCCAGTTAACTGGTGTGAAGAACTTGGTACAGTTCTTTCTAATGATGAAGTTATTGATGGTAAGTCAGAGCGTGGCGGATATCCTGTTGTAAGAAGAATATGAAGCAGTGGGTTATCGATCAGGTAGCATTTGCAGATAAATTACTTGAGGGACTTGAACATATCGACTGGCCAGAATCAACTAAGGAAATGCAGAGACACTGGATAGGCAAGTCAGAAGGTGTCGAGGTTGACTTTAAGATTGATGGTGGTGGAGATTTCTCTATCTTTACTACTTGTATTGAAACTATATATGGTATTACATTTATGGTACTTGCACCAGATGGAGATATCGTTAAAGAGCTTATGCCAAGAATCCAGAATAAGGAAGAGGTAGAAGCTTATATAGCAGAGACTATTAAGAAGAATGATATGGATAGAACAGAGCTTAACAAGACTAAGTCAGGCTGCGTTCTTGAAGGAATATATGCAATTAACCCGGTAAATGGCAAGAAAGTTCCTATATACATAGGTGATTTCGTTCTTGCTAACTATGGTACAGGTGCTGTTATGGCTGTTCCAAGCCACGATCAGAGAGATTTTGAGTATTCAGAAGCACATAATATTCCTAGAATACAGGTTATTGATGGTGCTGATGTATCAGAAAGGCCTTTGAGAAGTATGATTACCTTGGCAAGGGCTGTAAGCTTATCAACTCAGAGGAATTCACAGGCCTTACAGTAGAAGAAGCTAAGGAAGCTATTACTCAGAAGCTTGAGAAAATGGGCGTAGCAAGAAGAAAAGCTAACTACCATTTCAGAGAGTGGATATTTGCAAGACAGAGATACTGGGGTGAGCCAGTGCCTATCGTATATCTTGAGGATGGACAGATTCATGTCCTTGATGACGACGAACTTCCACTTATCTTACCAGAGCTTGAAGACTACAAAGGTAAGAATGGACAGGCACCTCTTGAAAATGCTACAGAATGGAAGAAGTATGAGCATAACGGACTTAAGGGTAAGAGAGAAACTTCAACAATGCCAGGTTCAGCAGGTTCAAGCTGGTATTATATGAGATATATTGATCCAGATAATGATAAGGAGCTGTGTGCTCCAGAGCTGCTTAAGCATTGGCTTCCAGTTGACCTTTATATCGGTGGACCAGAGCATGCAGTTGGACATCTTATGTATTCAAGAATCTGGAACAGATATCTTTATGACAAGGGTATTTCACCAGTTGCTGAGCCATTCCAGAAGTTAGTCCACCAGGGTATGATTCTTGGTTCTAATGGTATCAAGATGGGTAAGAGATTCCCAGAATACGTTATCAACCCAAGTGATATCATAAGAGAATATGGTGCTGATACTTTAAGACTTTACGAAATGTTCATGGGACCTCTTGAGGCTTCTAAGCATGGAGCCAGCAGGGTGTTGAAGGTGCAAGAAGATTCATAGGCAAGGTATGGAACTTCTTTACAACTGAAGGTAATGTTGTTGATGAGGATGTTAAGGAACTTGAAAAGGTATATAACCAGACAGTTAAGAAGGTTACAGATGACTTTGAAAAACTTGGCTTTAACACAGCTATCAGCCAGATGATGATATTTATGAATGCTGCAACTAAGCTTGGCAGATGCTCAAAGGAATATGCTGAAGGATTCATAAAGATGTTCTCATGTATATGTCCACACGCTGGTGAAGAAATGTGGAGTGTATTAGGACATGATGATACTATAGCATATGAAAGCTGGCCAGCATACGATGAAGAAGCCTGCAAGGAAGATACTGTAGAGATAGGTGTCCAGGTTAATGGTAAGGTTAAAGGAACTATATCTATAGCAGTTGATGAAGCTAAGGATTCAGTCCTTGAAAAGGCTAAAAAGGCAGTAGAAGGCAAGATTACAGGTAATATAATTAAGGAAATCTATGTACCTGGTAAGATTGTTAATATTGTTGCAAAATAAAAGCTATATTGCAGGTTTTGCATATATTCACATAACAAGGATTTAACTATAAACATGGCCCTAATTGTAAAATGTCAATTAGGGTCATATTCACATGTAAGCTAATCAATCATTCTGGTATATTTCCACCTGGAACTATCTGCTTATATATCATTTCACAATCCTGCTTTGTAAATTGTATACCAGCCTGTTTTGCCTTCTGGCTTAATGCGAATACAAGAGGAAGCAGTTCTTCCTTACTTTTTCCTTTGGATAGTGTCTTGAATTCATTTAATAGCAGCTGCTTTCTAAAATCAGTTTCTGACATAACTATATTCTTACCTCTGTCAATATGTTTACACATATAGATATGAAGTGTATAGAACAAATATGTATATTTGTTAGCAGTTTAACAGCCAGATTCATCATCTGGATTCATTCTGGCTTACATTAAAGTCGAGAGAATCAAGTTGCTTTATATATTCGTTATACAGATCTTTCTGGCTGGAATTCATAATATTTCCAAGCATGTCAGAAGCATTTATGGAACTGTTACTGTTGCTTTTATAGTTATTGTTTCCATCGTTATTATTTTTATCGTTATGAATTTCATCGTTATTGCTAGAAGAGTTATTGCTGGAAGAGTTATTAAATATATCCATCATATTAAACATATCAGACATTTTGTTTAAGTTTCTGTATGTATTAATCATATTTACTATATTTCCAGAACAATAAGTTTTTACTGTATTTATAAGCTGTTCGTTTCCAAGTATTTCGCTTATGGGAGTGTTGAAGTTTATACCACTGCTGTTACAGCAGGATTTAAATATGTTACAGTTGACGGGTGAACTATAGAAACGTATCGTGTTTTTAAGTTCACTGGTACGGATAAGAGTGGAAATACTGCGTTGCATATTGTATTCCATAAAGGGAAGAATAGCTTTAAGAAGCTGGATATAATCAGGCTGGGTTATCATATCAAATTCTGTCATGGGAATCGACTTAGACATAATATACAGTAGTCCTATATTGATTTATATAAATATATTCAGAAAAACTAAGCATATGACATCAATAGATTAAATATAAGCAGTTTTAAGGCAGCTGCAGACAATAAAAAGCAGCCATATTGCTTTACACCTGTAGATAATGTGAATAATGCGTGCTTATAAATCAATGGCAAAATATGAAGCAGGTGTATGCAATATGGCTGTAATAAAATATTATATCAGTAGATAAGAATTATTCAGGCAAATGCAGTCTAGCAGCCACAGCTGTTATTGCATCCGCAGCCACCATTGCAGCCACATCCACCAAAGCCTAATGCATTGCCGCAGTCACCGCAGCTCCACATAAGAGAAGAAGGCAGATAAGCCAGATGCAGTTATTGTTTCCACAGCCGCCACATCCACCGCAGCCGTTATTGCATCCGCAGCCATTGTTATCAAAAAGAAGTAAGAGAATAATAAGCCAGATGCAGTTGTTTCCACCACAACCACAATCTCCACATCCGTTGCATCCTCCGCAGTTTGTTGCTGCTAAATCACTCATAAAAAATCCTCCGATTAAAACATTTACAATACAATAATATGAATGCAGGCTTGTTAGTGTTACTTATTTTTTTGAATATTGCAATATTTATAAAATTATTATATCATCAAGGGGTATGTGTGTTCAGACTATACAGATACATAGATAGGAGCGTAAGGATATGAAAGTATCAGTTATTATTCCTTCACTGAATCCGGATGACAAGCTGGTTACAGTAGTGGATTCACTTGTAAAGAAGGGATTCAAGGATATAATATTAGTTAATGACGGAAGTGACAAGAGTCATATGTGGCCTTTTGAAAAAGTGGGTACGTATGATGAATGCACAATTCTTACTCATGAAGTTAATAGAGGAAAAGGAAGAGCTTTAAAAACTGCCTTTGAATATTGTATAAAAAACAGGGAAGGTTATATTGGAGTAGTTACAGTAGATGGTGATAACCAGCATCAGGCTGACGATATAATGAACTGTTGTGAAGCTATGGCCTCGCAGGATAAGGTTGTACTTGGAGTAAGAACATTTGATGGAGATGATGTTCCTTTTAAAAGCCGGTTTGGCAATAACCTTACAAGCTTTGTGTTTAAAGCTATATGTGGACTGGCTATATCGGATACACAGACAGGATTAAGAGCCATACCTTATAAGTTTCTACAGACCTTTTGTGATATTGAAGGGGAACGTTTTGAATATGAAACAAGAATGCTTCTGGAGTTTAAGAGGTCATCGATACCTTATATGGAGGTGCCCATTAAGACTGTTTACATAGAAGAAAATGCATCTACGCATTTCAATCCAGTTAAGGATTCAATAAAAATATATAAGGTCATATTCAAATATACTTTTTCGGCAACAGCGTTAAAGTATGTGCTAAGCTCACTTGCATCGTGGGTTATAGATAATTTAATATTTAATTTACTTGATATTTTTCTTGTTATGTTTACAATATCATTAAGGCTGCTGTTCAGCACAGTTGTGGCAAGAATAATATCATCTGTATTTAATTTTACAATGAACAGAAAACATGTATTTAAGTCAGATAAAGATGTTAAGGCAGCAGCAGTAAGATATTATATACTGTGGTTCTGCCAGATGGCAGTATCATATCTTCTCGTCTTTTTGTTTACTAAAATGCTTATGCTTGGTACTACAGCAGTAGGTATAACCAAGATAATTGTAGACGTTGTTTTGTTCGTTGTGAGCTACAATATACAGAAAAGATGGGTATTTAAATAAATTTTATTAGAACGAGGAAAATGATGAAAAAGAATGTATTAAAATGGTTAGGCCGGGTTGGTGCCACTTTGCTTACGACAATAGTGATTCTTGTTGTCGGTCTGTATGGTGTTATGGCTATGCTTGCATGGGGACCATCAAAGGTTGCAAAGAAACAGTTTATTATGTCACTACAGGAGACAGGAGAGCTTGGTTTTATGGCTAACTGGTTCTGCTCACAGGAAGAAATCGACAAGATAAAAGAAGAGAATTCGGTTAAAGATACAACAGATATAACAGATTCAAGCCTTGTTGTAATAGGCAATTCTGAAACAAGTGATGAAGAGGATCTTTATGTGGTTGATATAAAGGCAGAAGCTTACAGTGGAAAACTTATGGTTATAAAGGATCCATCAAGACTTTTTGTTGGTACTGTTCCAGAGTTTAAGCTTGAAAAGGGCTGGACAGTTTCAGAGATAGCACAAAGATATGATGCAGTTGCAGGTATCAATGGTGGAGAGTTCGTAGATTCAACACCACAGACAGCGATGCCTATAGGACTTGTTATGGTTGATGCAAATGTCTTAAAAGGAACTGCCGGTGAAATGTATCATGTTACTGGAATAACGTTTGATAACAAGCTTGTTATGGGTAATATGACAAGCTGCAAAGGCACAGGAGCTTGGAATAAGAGATTGTGTCAATGTAAGTAGTGATATAGGTCCATTTCTGATTATCAATGGAGAAGCACAGGATGTTGATGGCGTTGGTGGTGGACTTAATCCGCGAACAGCTATAGGACAGAGAGCTGATGGTGCCATCCTTCTTCTTGTTGTTGATGGAAGACAGGTTACAAGCTTGGGGCTTCATTCTCTGATCTCCAGGATATAATGCTTCAATATGGGGCGGTAAATGCATCTGCTATGGATGGAGGAACATCAACACAGATGTATTATAATGGTGAGGTTATCAATAAGCCATATTCACCAACAGGTCCAAGAACACTTCCAACAGCGTTTTTGATTAAGTAAATGTGATAATGGAATGGAGAATATATGTCAGATATGAATAACAACGTAAAAGATAATAAGAAGAATCTTTTTAAAAGACTTTCTTCATTTAAGAAATTCCTGATAATATATGCATCTGCATTGATAGTTATAATAGCTGCTGCATTAGTGATTTTACATGGTTTTCTTAAGGATTATGAGTCAGGACGTCCGGCTAATACGATGGATACGCTTGTTGCCATATTGAAAAGGGAAATGTCGGAGAGTGGATTAAGAAAAGTGGATTACTCGGTGAATTTGAAACAGAAGTATAGTATCAGATTATTTTAGAGATACATTTGAAGGAAAACAGATAAGCTATAAGAAAAAGGCTGGAGAATATTCAGAAAGCACACCTGTGTATGTTTTGTATGCAGATGATGATAAAATAGCAAGTGTGAGTCTTGATGAAAGCAGGAAAAATGCACATAAGTTCACAGAATGGAAGATTTCTTCCATCAACTTTAATGTTAATGCACAGGACAAGAGCCATGCGGTTAAAGTTACAGTACCAAAGGGAAGTGATGTAGAACTGAATGGTGTAAAGGTATCGTCAGACTATATAACAGGTGAGAGCAGCGTGGATTTGTGTAAGCATGTATCCGACTATGTGGATACACCAGTTAATGATATATATGAAATTACAGGTCTTTTTTCAGCTCCAGACGTTAAAGTGTATTCATCTGGAAAAGAACTTTCTACAGAGCTTGATAAAGAGGGCTATGTTGCATATTATCCTGGTGATGATTCTTTGCTGGAAGAGGAAAAACAGCATATATTGCTTGTTGCTGAGAACTATGGAAAGTATATGATCAACAGAGGCAGCCTTACAACTTTGTCTGGTTATATGATTGGAACTGCTAAAGAATATATGAGTGATATTCCGGCTATAGATGTTTATCTTATAGGAAGGACATTCACATACAATATAACTGATGAAAATATAAGTAATTTCAGAAAATATTCTGATGATTGTTATTCATGCAACGTGGATTACAAGCTTAATGTAAACTGGTCATCGGGAAGTACTACATATGATATTGCATTAACTTACATATTCGTAAAACAGGATGGTAAGTGGATGTTAGCAGACTTTAAGATCAGATAAGAGGATTGTAACAATGTCATCTAAAAATAAACGTAATTTTATTCTGCAGGGTTCCATACTTGCAATGGCTGGAATATTTGTAAGAATAATAGGAATGGTATATAGAATTCCAGTCCTGAATATTATAGGAAGTGAAGGAAATGGAATATACGGAACAGCATTTAATGTATACAATATAATGCTTGTTCTTTCATCATATGGACTTCCTATGGCAGTATCAAAGCTTGTTTCTGCAAGATTTACAAAGAAAAAGTATAAGAGTGCTGCTAAAGTACTCAGATGCTCAGTAATCATAGGAGTTATCATGGGTGGAGCAGCTGCGCTTCTTGTATTTTTGGAGCTGGCTTTATAGAAAATGTCGTATATGGTGGTGGTATACCTGGACTTGCGATTCCACTAAGAGTACTGGCACCAACTATATTTCTTGTTGCAATATTAGGGGTGCTAAGAGGGTTCTTCCAGGGACAGGGAACTATGATACCAACAGCTGTTTCACAGATTATAGAACAGCTTGTGAATGCTGTGGTTAGTATTGTGGCTGGATATATGCTTATGAAAGCATATGCATCAGCAAGTAATACCGCAGCATATGGAGCAGCAGGAAGTACATTGGGAACTGCGATGGGGGCATTGACGGCTCTTGTTTTTTTTGTATTTCTGTATATGTTGTACCGTCCTAAGTTTATGAGGATGGTCGCAAGGGATAATAGTCCTGATTGGAGAGATACTAATCAATATATATATAAGACTATTATTGTAACTATGCTGCCTATTATTCTTAGTCAGACATTTTATCAGATAAGTGCTCTTTTAGATGATGTTTTGTTTAGTAATATAATGGTTGTAAGAGGTGCATCAGCTAATATTACAAGGGATCTTGGTAATTTCAGCTCAAGTTATACACTTCTTATAAGTATACCGCAGGGTATAGCTTCAGCACTTTCAGCATCGATGCTTCCAAGTATTGTGGCCTCTTATACAACAGGGGATAAGGATAGTATATATTCAAAGCTGACAAAGACATTAAAGACTAATATGTTTGTTGCTGTACCTTCATTTATAGGATTGTTTACGATTGGTGAGCCGATTATCAGGCTTTTGTTTGCAAGATATGATAGCGTGCAGGGTGGGATGATGTTAAAGCTTGGAGCTGTTGCTATAGTTTTTTATACACTTTCCACAGTCACAAGTTCAGCACTTCAGGCAGTTGATAAAGTGAAATCTCCGATGTATCATTCATTTATATCACTTGTTGTTCATATAGTGCTTGTAGTAGTGTTGTTATTCACAACAGATCTTGGAATATATGCTCTTGTTATAGGTAATGCTTCATTTCCTGTTATTATATTTATATTGAATCTTATAACATTGTACCGGGAAGAGGGTTACAGGCTGCCTGTTATGAAGATATTTGCAAGACCATTTATATGTTCAGCATTTATGGGAGTGTTCACAATATTATCATATAATATGATGTATAATGCTACATCATCAAATGCTATTTCAGTTATTGTTGCACTTGTTGTTGCACTTG
>ENA-OQER01000601-OQER01000601.1-human-gut-metagenome-genome-assembly--contig:-NODE-601-length-19260-cov-6.802488_pt1 | contig 19260 bp, 23 predicted proteins | sample MGYA00242797_ERZ504639 | MGnify/ENA primary metagenome ERZ504639 (study PRJEB26092, sample SAMD00036306) | human gut metagenome | host: Homo sapiens | study: EMG produced TPA metagenomics assembly of...
ACCAGCCATAGCATTACCCAAATCAGTCTGTCGTGAAATAGTCAAATCCTCACCTGCTACCTTTTGTGTAGAATAACCCAACGCTTTTTGTTTACGGTTCAATCCTTGAGCAGTTACAACCACTTCACGAGGTGGCCTGGCCCGCCGGCGGATACATAATGCCCAGCTTGTCGAGCAGGGCGGCAAAGCGCTCGCGGTCCTCGGCAAAGTCGATGGCATCGGGCTTGGTGCCCATGATGTTGACGCCGCTCTCCTCGAGCATGCGCGCAGCTTAAGCGGGGTCTGGCCGCCGAGCGTCACCACGACGCCGTCGGGACGCTCAACGTCAATGACGTCCATGACGTCCTCGTAGGTGAGCGGCTCAAAATACAGGCGGTCGGACGTGTCGTAGTCGGTCGAAACGGTCTCGGGATTGCAGTTGACCATGATGGTCTCAAAGCCGCGGGCCGCCAGCGCATAGCTCGCATGCACGCAGCAGTAGTCAAACTCGATACCCTGGCCAATGCGATTGGGTCCGGCACCCAGAATCATCGCTTTGGGCTTATCTGCCGGCGTGGTCTCGTCGGGGGCCACGCACTTCTTGGCGTTCGGGCTCGTGCGGTAGATGTTCTCGTAGGTCTTGTAGTGGTATTCCGTGGCACTCGAGAACTCGGCCGCGCAGGTGTCGACCGTCTTCATGCTGGGGACCACGCCCAGACCCTTACGGTAAGCGCGCACAAAGCGCTCATCCGAGCCGGTCAGTGCGGCAATCTCGGCGTCACTCGTGCCATACTGCTTGAGCAGACGCATCGCGTCGGCGTCAATGTCCTCCACACGCAGGCCGCGGATGCTCTCCTGAACCTGCACCATGTCGTTGATGCGGTTGAGGTACCACGGATCGATGCCACAGATGGCATGGATGTGGGCGATGTCCCAGCCACGGCGCAGGGCCTCGACCACAAAGAAAATGCGGTGCTCGGTCGGCGTTGCCACGGCCTGAGCGAGCTCATCGTCGCTCAGCTTGTCGGCACCTTCCTTGCCACCGGCACAAATGCCCTGATGCCCGTCCTCCAGCGAACGCATGGCCTTGCCAAAGGCTTCCTCGAAGGTGCGGCCGATCGCCATGATCTCGCCCACGGCCTTCATGCGCGTGGTGAGCGTGGGTCGGTACCCTTGAACTTCTCGAAGGCAAAGCGCGGCACCTTGACCACGCAGTAGTCAATCGTGGGCTCAAAGCAGGCGGGCGTTGCTTGGTAATGTCGTTGACGATCTCGTCGAGCGTATAGCCCACGGCAAGGCGCGCGGCGGCCTTGGCGATGGGGAAACCCGTGGCCTTGGAGGCCAGCGCGGACGAACGGCTCACGCGCGGGTTCATCTCGATGACAATGAGGCGGCCGGTCTGGGGGTTCACGGCAAACTGCACGTTGGATCCGCCGGTCTCGACGCCAATCTTCTCCAGAATGGCGAGCGACGCGACACGCATGCGCTGGTACTCAAGGTCACTCAGGGTCTGCGCCGCGCCACCGTGATGGAGTCGCCGGTATGCACGCCCATGGGGTCGAGATTCTCGATGGAGCACACGATGATGCCGTTGCCGGCATGGTCGCGCATGACCTCCATCTCGTACTCTTTCCAGCCCTCGATGGACTCCTCGACCAGCACCTCGTGGGCGGGCGAAAGCTCAAGACCCTGACTCACGATGGAGACGAGCTCCTCGTGGGTATGCGCGATGCCGCCGCCGGCACCGCCGAGGGTAAAGCTCGGACGCAGCACGCAGGGATACCCCACGCGCTCGGCGATGGCCTCGGCGTCAGCCACGCTGTAGGCGTAGCCCGAGCGCGCGACCTCCAGGCCGATCTCGGCCATGGCCTCGTTAAAGAGCTTGCGGTCCTCGCCACGCTCGATGGCGGCCAGGTCGCAACCGATCATCTCGACGCCGTACTTGTCGAGCGTGCCGTCCTTTGCCAGCTCGACGGCAGCGTTCAGACCGGTCTGGCCGCCCAGCGTGGGCAGCAGCGCGTCCGGACGCTCTTTCTTGATTACGCGCTCGATAAACTCGGCGGTGATGGGCTCGACATAGGTACGATCGGCAAGACCCGGGTCGGTCATGATGGTTGCCGGGTTGGAGTTGACTAGGATGACCTCAAAGCCATCCTCCTTGAGCACCTTGCAGGCCTGGGCACCAGAGTAGTCAAACTCACAGGCCTGACCGATAACGATGGGGCCCGAACCAATGACGAGGATACGCTTGATGTCAGTACGTTTCGGCATGTTTAAAACCTCCTAGAGAGGCTGACTCAATGTTTTGGAAAAGTCAGCGAGGGTGCAGCTGGTGCATCAGGTTGCCGTGATGCGAGGGCGCGCTGGGCTTATGCCCGCGCGTCCGAAGCAGAGCGGCAAGATGATGTGCCAGATGCAGCCGCAGCGTCGACCGGTCCGCCGTTCGGTAGAACGGCGGAACCATCGTCGGCGAAATTCCAGCCAGCCAGGCGGTCCTTCGCGGTGTCGATGTCCAGGTAGTTCTCCTCGCCGTCCATGAGTCGCGTAAAGGCGGTAAAGAGATAGTGAGCATCGGTGGGGCCAGGCGAGGCCTCGGGTGGTACTGGACCGAGAAGCACGGGGCGTCGAGCAGCTGGATGCCCTCGGCGGTGCCGTCGTTGAGGTTCACGTGCGTCAGGCGAATGCGGCCAAAGCGCTCGTTCATCACGACCGGCGCGATTCCGCGGCGCACCCAGACGCGCAGATCTCCATCGGCCGCATGCTCGGTCTCGCCGCCGGAAAGCTCGGGGACAAGCTTGCCCAGGCTGGGGAACAGCAGGCCAAAGCCATGGTTTTGCGCGGTAATCTCCACGCGACGGCTTACCAGGTTCACGACCGGCTGGTTGCCACCGCGGTGACCGAATTTAAGCTTTTCCATCTGGCGCCGCAGGCCAGGCTGATCATCTGATGGCCCAGGCAAATGCCAAAGACCGGCACCTTGCCGATCAGCTGCTGCACCTGCTCGTAGGTCTCCACCACGCGTCGGGGTCGCCGGGGCCATTGGACAAAAAGACGCCGTCGGGATTCATGTCGAGCACCTCACTCGCGGGCGTGTCCCACGCACGACGGTAAGGTCGCAGCCGGCGCGGACCAGCCCCTCCAGAATGCCGCGCTTCACACCGCAGTCGTAGGCGACCACTTGTGACGGGCAGGAGCGGCAACCGCAAGCGCAAAGTCATGCGTGGCAGGCAGGTCGGCGGCCACAAACTCGTGAGGTACGGGGCAGCTTACGGTCTTGACCAGGTTCTCGCCTACCAGCGTGGGCGCTGCGGCCAGACGCTCGGCAAGCTCGTCGACGTCGAAGATCTCGGTCGAGATAATGCCCATCTTGGAACCATTGTCGCGCAGATGGCGCACCAGGCGCGGGTGTCGACACCTTCGATAGCGACGATGCCGTGAGCGCGCAGGTACTCCGGCACGCTGACGGCCGAGCGCCAGTTAGAAGGCGTGGCGCACATGTCGCGAACGATCATGCCGCGCATAGCCGGAGCGCTCGCAGGGCGCACGTCGTCGCCGGGGAAGGCCGACTGGACGTCGGTCTCGTCGATACCGTAGTTGCCGATCTGCGGATAGGTCATGGTTACGATTTGGCCGGCATAACTCGGGTCGTCATGACCTCAAAGTAGCCCTCGAGCGAGGTGTTGAAGCAGACTTCGCCGGTCGCGGTGCCCGCGGCGCCGCATGCACGTCCATAAAAAATGGTCCCATCCTCAAGATACAGGATGCAGGGACCGCAGGTGCCCTTGCTGGTTTTGGCCAGCATGCGCTGGCAAAGCTCGCTGGGCGCGAAGGTGCGGGCGGCAGCGCCCGCGGTATGGTTGTTCGCCATAATTCTCCTTCCCGGTCTCACAGGACCGGCTTAAAGGTGTGTAGTTAGGCCTCGCGGTATTGTAACCGCAAGTATGCCTCATGGCGTTAATTTCATTGAAATGTTTACGAAATGATAATTATGACTTTCTATGCATAATGATTTTTGAATCCCCGTCCCAGAATAATCATCCCGCGTGGTCACTTGGCTCACGCGATGATGGCGTCTTATTTTTTCTTGTCCTGCTCCAGCAGTTCGGACGGTGAGCGATCGGGCTTGCCGCCGCGGAAAATCTCGCGGCCATGCAGACGATGCTCCAGGTCACGTTCGGCCTTTTCCTCGTCAATCTTGGTCTGGCTCACCACCGGGTCCTCAATCAACGACGACACCGAGTTCACCTGCTTCTGAATGCGCTCGGCGATGGTGTCATCCATACTCACGATGCGCATCTTCCAGTCGATACTCGTGGCGTTGGATGAGCTCTTGGTCCACACGAACGTCAAAATGGCGCTCTGGTGGCCCCGCGCGGGAACATGCCAAAGAAGGAATCGTGCTGAATGTTGCTATCCTCGTCGATATAGGCGTGAACGTTATACACCACGCGGTCGATCTTATCGTTGAGCAGCGCGTTGGTCGCAAGCGCCGCGGCCTGGATCTGCCCGTTGGACAGCAGCTCGAGCTCGTTGGCAGACGATGTGTCCAACACCGTCACCTCGACCGTGCCCGTACGCTCATCGGCTTCATCGACGGTAAAGTCGAGCGGGAACTGCGTAAAGCCGTTGCCCCACTCAAGGCCGCCCTTCAGCGCCGTCGAAACGGTATCGACCGAAACGCTCTCGGACAGGTTGGCGGTATTCAGGCGACGCATCACGCCGTAGCCAATCTGCATGCCCACGATCAGCACCAAGATGCCGATAACCACGGCCATGGCAGTCTTCGTAATGGTATGGCTCACCTGCGAACCCGAAGGATCGTCCTCGGACAGCGGGTCGATATGTTTTGCCTGGCTCGCGCGGTCCTCGCTGCGCAGCTGCGCTAGCGCCGCTTTGTCACCGCGCTTGGCCGCAGCCTCCTTCTCACGCATGCGCTCGGTACGCTTTTTGGCGAGCGTGGGATCCAAGACGCCGGATGCATCGATTTCGGAGAATAACTCCGTCACTTCTTCCGGAGTCAAAGGGTTCTTGTCAGCCATAAACTTCCTGTCATATCAATCAGTCGAGCTCGTGCGCACGCGCACCTTCGAACTGCATTCGATAGTAACGGGCATAGGTGCCGCCACGGGCGAGAAGCTCCTCGTGCGTGCCACGCTCCACAACGCGACCATGCTCAACGGTCGCAATCTCATCGGCATGCTTAATGGTCGAAAGACGGTGGGCGATAATAATCGTGGTGCGGCCGCGTGCCAGCTCTTCGAGTGACTCCTGCACCGCCTCCTCGCTCTCGTTATCCAAAGCACTCGTCGCCTCGTCCAAAATCAGGATCTTGGGGTTCTTGAGAAACACACGCGCGATGGCAACGCGCTGCTTCTGTCCGCCCGAAAGACGGCTGCCGCGCTCGCCCACCACGGTGTCGTAGCCCTGCGGAAGCGATCGATAAAGGCATCGATGTTGGCGCGACGGGCGGCCTCGGCGATCTCTTCTGCCGTGGCGCCCGGCTTGCCGTAGGCGATGTTCTCGCCAATCGTACCGTCAAATAGATAGACATCCTGCTGCACCAGCCGATGGCGCGGCGCAGGCTCTGCTGCGTCACATCGCGCACGTCCTGACCGTCGATGCTAATGGATCCGGTAGCCACGTCATAAAAGCGCGGCAGCAGCGAACAGGTTGTGGACTTGCCGCCGCCCGAAGGGCCAACCAAAGCGATGGTCTGCCCGGGCTTGATGGACAGGTCCATATGGTCGATAACGGGACGCTCGTCGGCATAGCCCTCGCCCAGCTCGACATCCTCGTAGTTAAAGCACACGTCGTGATACTCCACGCGCCGGCGGTCACCTGCAGATCCGTAGCGCCCGGCTTGTCCTGGATATCCGGCGCGTCGAGAGCACCTCGTCCATACGCTTAAAGCCGGCGATAGCCTTCTGATACGTTTCGGCCGAATTGACGAGCGTCTCGAGCGGCGTGCAGAACAGCGAAATATAGAGTGCAAAGGTCGCCATATCGACCGCCTGCAGCTGTCCCTGGGCGACCAGCCAGCCGCCCAGCAGCACCACGATCACATAGAGCACACCAGAGAGCAGGCCATACGTCGCGGTATAGACGCCCATGGCGTGATACATGTTCTCCTTGGACGAAAGATAGCGATTGTTGGAGGCGCGGAACTTGGCACGCTCGGTCTCCTCGTTGGCAAAGCTCTTGACCACGCGCATGCCCGCCAGCGAATCCTGCAGCTGCGCATTGATGCCGCTGATCTTTTGCGGTTGTCGCTAAAGACCTCGCGCATACGCATGTTCTGCCAAAACATGATGACCGCAAACGCCGCCGTCACCACGGCCATGGCGAGCGCCAGCACCGGGGCGATGGTAAAGAGGATCACAAACGAGCCGATAATCTCGATACCGCAGATGATGATCCACTCGGGTACGTGGTGCGCCGCCTCGCAGATATCGAACAGGTCGTTGACCACGCGGCTCATCATGTCGCCCGAGCTGTTGCGATCGAAGTACGCAAAGCTAAAGCGCTCATACTGGTCGAACAGGTCCTCGCGCATTTTGGACTCCATACGCGCGCCCATCACTGACCCCAATAGCTCACAAAATAGCGGCAGGCGCAGCGGACGGCATACATCAGCACCAAGCCCACCGCGATCATGCCGAGCGCTGCATAATGGCAGCCTGACCCTGAGTAAACAGCCCACCGGTCAAATTGCGCAGGATAATGGGGAACGCCAGGTCAATGGCGGCAAGCACCAGAGCACAAACAGTATCAGCAACAAAAAGCCCCATCTGGGGCTTGTAGTAAGAAAGAAACCTCTTCAGCATGTGATCCTCAAAGAAATATCAGCAACGTAAGGCCCTGGGACAAAGCAATCAGTAGTACTTGTCCCAAGGCTATCCCCACTCGTTAAAGCTCCGCGCCCCCAAGGCGGTGCGCGATGCTGTCGCAGGCAAGCGCGCCTACGACGGTCTTGGCGTCTTCGATCTTGCCGTCGAGCACGGCGTCGATCAGCTCGTGCAGCGGCACCAGGTCCACGTTGACAAACTCGTCATCATCGGGGTTGGGCGCATCAAACTCGAGCTTGGTAGCCAAGTAGATGTGGATGATCTCATCGCAAAAACCGCAGGACGTGACAATCGACGTCAAAAAGCGAATACGACCAGCCTTAAAGCCCGTCTCCTCATGCAGTTCGCGCTTGGCGCAATCGAGCGGGTCCTCGCCCGGGTCGAGCTTGCCGGCAGGAATCTCGACCGTCACGCGGTCGATGGCGGTGCGGTACTGACGCACCAGTACGATCTTGCCGCTCTCGGTCAGTGCCACAACGGCCGCCGCACCCGGATGGCGAACGATATCGCGGGCGCTGCGGTGACCGTTGGGCAGCTCAACCTCAAGACGGTGGACGTCGAGGATCTTGCCCTTCCAGGCGCACTCCTCCGAAAGAATCTTCTCGTGCAGCTCGGCATCGTGCGGGTCGTCGTCGCCCAGCACCAGCGCCGGCTCGTCAGCGACCTCGCCACCAGGCTCGCCCTCGGCGTGCCCATACATGCGGCTGTCCTCTTCGACGATCTGCGCGTCCACGAGCTCTTCGTTCTTCTCGTCCATCCGTCTCATTCCTCTCGGATTTTAGGCATCCCAGGCGTCGCGGCCGCGCAGCGCGCGCAGGCCGATATCGTGACGCAGGGTCTTGCCCTCAAAATCAATCTTCTCGCAGGCCTCGTAGGCAAGGTTGCGAGCGTTCTCGAACGTGTCGCCCAGAGCGGTCACGGCAAGCACGCGGCCACCATTGGTCACGAGCTGGCCGTCCACCACGGCGTGCCCGCGTGGTACACGGTCACGTTCTCCATGGCCTCGGCATCGGCGATACCGGTAATGACCTTGCCTTTCTCGTAGCTGCCGGGATAACCCGCACTCGTCAGGACAACGGCCACGGCCCACTCGTCACGCCAGTCGAGTTCAATCTGGTCGAGCTCGCAGTTGGCACAAGCCAACATGACCTCAACCAGGTCGTTCTTAAGGCGCGGCAGAACGACCTGCGTCTCGGGGTCGCCAAAGCGGGCATTGAACTCCAGCACCTTGGGGCCGGCAGGCGTGAGCATAAAGCCGCCGTACAGGCAGCCGCGGTAGTCGATACCCTCGGCAGCGAGCTCGGCCACGGTCTGCTCCATGACCTTCACCATGGTGGCGAGCTCCTCATCGGTCACGATGGGCACCGGGCTGTAGACGCCCATGCCACCGGTGTTGGGGCCCTTGTCGCCCTCGAGCGCACGCTTGTGGTCCTGCGAGGTGGCCATGGGGCGCACGGTCTTGCCGTCGGTAAAGGCCAGCAGCGAGCACTCGGGACCAACGAGCATCTCCTCAATGACCACGGTATTGCCGGCATCGCCAAAGGTGCCGCCAAAGCACTCGCGCACGGCTCCTCGGCCTGATCAAGTTCGGTCGCCACGATAACGCCCTTGCCCGCGGCAAGGCCGTCGGCCTTCACGACCAGCGGGGCGCCCTGCTCGCGCACGTAGCGAGAGCCGAAGCCTCGTCGGTAAACGAGCCGTAGGCCGCCGTAGGGATACCGGCGCGCTCCATGAGCTGCTTGGAGAACAGCTTGGAGCCCTCCATCTGGCGCTCGCACCGGGCCAAAGCAGGGAATACCCGCCGCGCGCACGGCGTCGGCCACGCCCGCCACGAGCGGAGCCTCGGGGCCAATTACCACAAGTCCGCATCCGTGGCTCTGCGCAAACGCCGCCACGGCCGCAGGATCGCAGTCGTCGAGAACAACGTTCTCGCCGCAGCTCGCGGTGCCGCCGTTGCCCGGCGCAATGTAGAGCTTGCCGGCGCGCGGTGATGCTGCGAGCTTGGCTGCCAAAGCATGCTCACGGCCGCCGCTGCCCAACAACAGGATGTCGATGGTTTGAGTGTCCGCCTTCAAGGGTGCCTCCTCTATGGATGAACGGCCCGCTCCGCGCGAGCCCTTTGCAAGCAAATATACCCCTCGGCCGCCCGCTTGGGCTGCAAAGGGGTATATCGCAATAACCAAATAGTCCCGATTACTTCCAGAATCGGTTGATGATCTGCTCGCGACCAGCGCCAACGCCAATGAACGTCACGCGGGTGTGTGCCAGATCCTCGATAAACGCCACGTAGTCCTGAGCCTCCTGCGGCAGCTCCTCAAAGCTGCGGCAACCGGTGATATCGCACTTCCAGCCAGGGAGCTCCTCGTAGATGGGCTTGACATGCTCAAAGCGCACCTGGTGTTCGGGCACGCTCGTGTAACGCTCGCCATCGACGTCGTAGCAACGCACACCTTGATGGTGTCGAAAGCCGAAAGCACGTCGAGCTTGGTCACGGCGATGTCAGTGAGGCCGTTGACGCGCGAGGCATAGTTGGCGATAGGGCCGTCAAACCAGCCGCAACGACGACGGCGACCGGTGGTCACGCCGTACTCATAGCCCTCCTCGGTCAGCGTGTGGCCGGCCTCGGACTCATAGGAAAGCTCGGTGGGCATGGGGCCCGAACCGACGCGGGTGATATAGGCCTTCATGACGCCCAGCACGCGGTCGACGTTCTTCATGCCCACGCCAGAGCCGGTGATGGCACGCCGGCGGTGCAGTTGGAAGACGTCACGTACGGATAGGTGCCGTGGTCGATGTCGAGCAGCGTCGCCTGGGCGCCCTCAAACAGCAGGTTCTTGCCCTCATCGATCATGTTGTTGAGCAGCAGGCTCGTCTCGGTGATGTAGGGACGCAGGCGCTCGGCCATCGGCAGGTACTCGTCGCAAATCTGGTCCACGGTGTAGGTGGGCAGGTTGTAGATGAGCTCGAGCTCGGGGTTCACGCGGGCGAGAGCGGTCTCCAGCTTGTCGCGGAACAGTGCCTCGTCCAGCATGTCCTGCATGCGCAGGCCAATGCGCGCCATCTTGTCCTGATAGCACGGACCGATGCCGCGCTTGGTGGTACCGATGTTCTTCTTGCCGAGCTTCTGCTCAAAGGCGCCATCCAGATCGATGTGGTACGGCATGATGACATGCGCGTTGCCGCTAATCTTGAGGTTCTTGGTGGTGATGCCGTCGGCCTCGAACATATCGATCTCCTCAAGGACAACCTTGGGGTTGACGACGCAGCCGTTACCGATCACCGACACGTGGTCGGAATACATGATGCCGGAGGGCACCTGGTGCAGGCCGTACTTCTTGCCGTTGACGACGATGGTGTGACCGGCGTTGTTGCCGCCCGAGTAGCGCACGACGCATCGAAGTCGCCGGCGACCAGGTCGCAAATCTTACCCTTGCCCTCATCGCCCCACTGGGCACCGACCAAAACGGTTGACGGCATGTTTACTCCTTACATTCATGGACTGTCTACGCGCCACGCCGGCACGCAGAAGCACAAAACATTCCCAGTATACCCGTGCAACGGGCGCCTGTCCTACTCCTCGGCATGTGCCCCATCAAGCTCATAGAACTTGGTGGATGCCGGCAGGAACATCAGGTCGACGTCGCCGATCGGGCCCGAACGGTTCTTGGCCACGACGATACGCGTAACGCCCTCGTCGGGTCGATCGTCACGCGAGGCTTCGGCCTCGTCGGCGGAGCGGTCCAAGAACATAACGATATCGGCGTCCTGCTCGATGGAGCCCGATTCACGAAGGTCGGAAAGCTGCGGGCGCTTGCCGGTACGGGATTCGACCTGACGCGAGAGCTGCGACAGCGCGATGAGCGGGATCTTGAGCTCCTTGGCCATGATCTTCAGACCACGCGACATCTCCGAAACCTCGACGGTACGGCTCTCGGAACGACGGCCCGGCGGAGGACTCACCAGCTGCAGGTAGTCCAGGATGATAATTGCCTTCTCCTTGTTATGGAGCATACGGCGGCTCTTGGCGCGAATCTCGGTCACTGTGGTGCCGGGCGTATCGTCAATCAGAATATCGAGCTTAGACAAGGTCTGCGTGGCCTCGTTGATATTGGCCCACTGCTCGGGGCTAATGCGGCCCATGCGGAAGTCACTGATCGAGATCATGGCGTAGGCGCAAATCAGACGCTGGGCAATTTCCTTGCCCGACATCTCCAGCGAGAAGAAGCCGACGGTATAACCAGCAGCGGCAGCGTTGAGCGCCAGGTTCAGAGCGAACGACGTCTTACCTACAGCAGGACGGGCGCCGATGATGATGAGCTGGCCCTCGCGAAAACCCATGAGCATGCGGTCGAGTGACGGAAAGCCCGTGGGCACGCCCGCAGCCTGGCCACCGGCCTGGCACACTTCCTCGGCCTCGTTATAGGCCTCGACCATAAACTCGGTCAACGTCTTGTAGCTCGACTTGACCTCGCGCGCCGTAACCTTGAGCAGCTTGCTCTCGGCCAGCTCGACAACCTCTTTGGTGTCGGTGGGGGCGTTATATGCCAGCGCGTTGATCTCGTTAGTGGCGCCGATCAGCTCGCGCAGCATCGAGTCGCGGCGAACGATGGCGGCATGGTGCTGCCAGTTGACGAGCGACAGGGTCTGACCCATCAACTCCAAAATGTACGCCTCGCCGCCCACGGCATCGAGCTTGTTGATGCTGCGCAGGTAATCGATCAGCGAGATGGAGTCGATGGGAATGCGGCTGTTGTACATATCGACCATCGCAGTATAGATGGTCTTATGAATGGGCCGGTAGAAATCATCGGGCTGCAGCTCGACCTGGGCCTCTTCGACCACCTCGGGCGATAGCAGCATAGCGGCCAGTACATTGGCCTCTGCATCTTGGTTTTGGGGAAGACCCAACTTTGAGCCGCGGTCCTCGACCGTCAGCCCCGTCTCCCTATCGTCATATGCCATGAGCATCCTCATTCATATCGCTTGCGAGCATCCATAGTATCAGCCACGGTCCCAAAACGCGCCGCGCGCCGCCAATCATCACCGAACCAAACGGATGAACGGTCCTGTATATAGGACTTCGACGCAACGTTCACCATGACACTCACTCAGCGCAAAAAACAAAAGGGCGCCCTGGTTTCCCAGAGCGCCCTTCTTAGAACAAGATTGTTGCGTTGCAGCAAATGCTACTCGGCAGCAGCCTCAGTCTCGACCTCGGCGGTCTCGGCCTCGGCGACCTCAGCGGCCTCCTCGACCTCAGCTCGGCAGCGAGCTCCTCGGCGGTAACGCGACGAGAACGACAACCTCGGCCTTGATCTCGCGGTACAGCGAGATGGCAACGGTGTGGGCACCGGCAACTTGATGGGCTTACCGAGCTCGACGCGCTTGCGGTCGATGTCCATACCGAGCTGAGCCTTGATGGCGTCAGCGACCATAGCGGCGGTAACGGAGCCAAAGAGGATGCCCTCGTCGCCGACCTTGACGTCAACGGTGACCGTCTTGCCCTCGAAGGCAGCCTTGGTCTCGTTGGCGGTAGCCAGACGGACGGCCTCGCGCTTGGCGATGTTGTTGCGACGCTCGTCAAGCTGCTTGAGGTTGCCCTTGGTGGCGGCAACAGCGAGCTTCTTGGGGAACAGGAAGTTCTCAGCGTAACCCTGAGCGACCTCTACGACGTCACCCTCGCCGCCCTTGCCCTTGATCTCATCGAGAAGAATAACCTTCATGATGCGTCTCCCTTCTTAGCCGCGGTCGCGGTTGCCACGAGAGGAAACCACGGGGACGGTGTACGGCAGGAGAGCCATCTCGCGGGCGCGCTTGATGGCGTTGGCGATGTCATGCTGATGCTGCGTGCAAGCGCCAGTGACGCGACGGGGCTTGATCTTGCCACGGTCGGTCATGTACTTACGGAGAAGCTGAGTGTCCTTATAGTCAATGAACTCAGTGTTCTCCTTGCAGAACTGGCAGTACTTACGACGCGGCTGACGTGCAGAAAAATCATTAGCCATGTCAAAATACCTTTCATTTGGCAACTTCGGCGAACCGAAGCCGCCTCTCACTCAAAAATAGGTGAACAACCTTAGAACGGGATGTCCTCATCGTAGACGTCGACCGCGGGCGGCGTGGCCACCGGTGCGGCAGGACGTGCTGCGGGCGCGGGAGCTGCGGGGGCGTAACCGCCCTGATCGTAGCCACCCTGCCACCACGGAGCTCATAAACTCGATCTCATCGACGATGACCTCAAGTTTGCTCCGGCGCTGGCCGTCGCGCTCCCAAGAGCTGTAGCGCAGCTTGCCCTCGATCGCGACCTTGTTTCCCTTTGCCAGGAAACGGCTCACGGCCTCGGCGCGGGTGCCGAACATGGTGCAGTCGACAAAGTTGGGATAGTCCTCCCACTCGCCAGTCTGCGCGTTGCGGCGACGATCGTTCACGGCGACGCCAAAGGACAGAACCTGGGTTCCGCCGGCGGTGGCGCGCAGCTCGGGATCGCGGGTGAGGTTACCGGTGATGTTCACTCGATTGATGCTCATAACTCACTACTTCCTCTTGGGGCACAAGCCAGTCCAAAACGACAGTCTTACTCCTGGTCGTCGCGACGGACGATCATGTGGCGGACCACAGCGTCGGTGATGCGCAGGACGCGATCAAGCTCGGCGATCTGGGTAGGATCTGCGTGGAAGTTGATGAGGGTGTAGTCACCATCGGTGAGGTCGTTGATCTCGTAGGCGAGCTTGCGCTTGCCCCACTCGTCAACGGAGTCGACCTTGCCAGCGCCCTCAGCGATCGTGGTATCGATACGCTTCATAACAGCGAGACGAGTCTCGGGGTCGAGCGACGGGTCAACAAAGAACAGCAGTTCATAAGCCTTCATATTGTCACCTCCTCTGGGCAAATGTGGCTTCAGGTCGTGAAGGTGCGCCTGAAGCAGGAAAAGACTTGGTAATAATATCTTTCAACCTCCTAGGCTGCAAGAATTTGCAGCTACAACCTCATGACCTCCACATATGCCCATACTCGCACGACGTTTCATGCGCATTCCAACCAAATGCTTACCAAAAGCTTGACGAATCTGTGGACACGATACGGTGCCGTGGGGACGAGCTGAGCCAAGCCGCAGGTCAACGGCACAAGGCTGTGGTCGCAAAATGCATACCAGCGGTCCACAGCACCACCCAAAGATTTTTAAATTCATTGCCAAGTCGCTTATGAATACCCCTTTTGAACAATTGAGTTGATCAACCACGCTGGTCGGAAGCCGTTTTTTGGCACCTCAAACCCCACTGCAACGCCAAGCGCGGCCGAGCGTTTTAAAAAATGCCAACTTTTCTGTTTGCACTTTGCGATTCCTCGTGTATACTGACTTTCGCATTTAACGGAGAGTTGTCCGAGTGGCCGAAGGAGCACGATTGGAAATCGTGTAGGCGTCAAAAGCGTCTCCAGGGTTCAAATCCCTGACTCTCCGCCAGTTAATTCCAAAGCAGGCCTTCGAGCCTGCTTTGTTTTTACCCCACGCGGAGGGGTGGCAGAGTGGTTGAATGCGGCGGTCTCGAAAACCGTTTGGCCTGTATAAGGTCACGAGGGTTCGAATCCCTCCTCCTCCGCCATTTAGATTGAGAAAGCTCCCGGTATTGGGGGCTTTTTTGTTATCGAATCCTCTCTTGGCCGCACGTCCCAACCAACCATGTACATCACCCTCCAAAAACGACATTTTTCGACATCTTTGGAGGCTGATGTACACCTTTGCATATCGCGCTCGGCGCACGATTGGCCATTTTGCCAGCATTCGGTATATTTCCTCACTTCAACGGACATAAGGACTGCATATCGGCATAAAGCGAGAGGTCCCTAATGGATACTCCTGTTCTCATTTCGCATAAAACGGCATGGCTCGTCCATCATGCACCGCGGAACCTGGTTCAAGCCGTCGCACAACGCGACTACCAGATAGGCGTGCGGGGCCTCTCTACCCAGCAACGCATCGCGCGCATTCGGCAGGCACTTACCGACTGCGGCATTCCGTCCACCATGCTCAAGACTATCGACATCTCCGTAGTATTTGCTTTCGAGCGAATTCGCACCAACGGTGTCACTTGCCACGTTCTCGGCCAAAACCTACCCTACGACCATATTGACGAGCTTACGCCCGGCATCTTTATCACCGACGAAGCCTTCACCTTCGTGCTCGCTGCCGAGTGGATGGATAGGATCGAATACCTCGAGTATGGTTACGAAGTTTGCGGCGACTATCGCATGGGGCTCAATCCCTCTGACCCTTACACCGAGCAACCAGCCACCACCTCCAAGGACGAAATTGTCGAGCTACTCGATCGGCACCCTGGCAAACCCGGCGCCACACGCGCCAGACTCGCGCTCAGACACATCTACGACCACTCAGCCTCGCCCATGGAGACCGCATCGTCCATCGCCCTCTCGCTCCCAACAAGCGAAGGCGGCGTTGGCATCCGAGGTATCGAACTCAACAAACCGCTCGAAATCCCTCAACGTCTCTGGCATTGCACAAAAGCCCGATCGCTCAAAATCGACGCTCTTGTTACTTATCAGCGCAGAGAACTCGGCATCGAATATAAGGGCGGTTTTCACGACGAGACCGAGCGCAAGGGCGCAGATGCGGAACGAGAGGCCGTACTCGTCCAAATGGGATATCGAATCGTTACGCTCACCTCGGCACAGTTCGCAAGTCAACTTGCCTTTCATCGCGCCATGAACAGCATTCGCGAAGCACTCGGTATGCCCCGCTGCACGGACGCCGAGTACCAGCGAAAGCAAAACGAACTGCGCAAGGCACTTATCCGCAACTGGAAGAGCGCGCAGGGCGAAGACACACCTTCCGAGTAGCGTCTTCCCAGCACACCCCAACCAAAACATGTACACCACCCTCCAAAACCGACATTATTTGACATCTTTGGAGGCTGATGTACACGTTTGGTGCCTACGCCCGCATCCAGTCCCGACCGTTTACCGAGCAATAGGGTCGCCAGGCCCGCCAACCATGTACTATGTACGGGCATTGTCTAAACCCGTAACTCAAAGGACCCCATCTTGCCCGTTGCCGCCGCTATGATCGTTACCGCACACGCCTCGGATGCCATGGTTGCCATCCCGTTTTGGCTCGAGATGTTCGCTGTTGTCGCTGCATCGATCTCGGGTGTGCTGGTTGCGCGCGAGCACAAGCTCGACCTGGTGGGCGCGGTCGCGCTCGCGGTGGTCTGCGGTCTGGGCGGCGGTCTTTTGCGCGATATGACGCTCCAGGTCGGCAACGTCTACATCCTCAACCAGCCGATGGCGCTGCCGCTTTCCATTGCCACGGCAGCCATCATCTATATTTTCCCGGCAATCGTCGACAAGCCCGAAAAACTCATTCCCCTGCTCGATATCATCTCGGTCGGCATCTACGCCGCCACCGGAGCGGACAAGGCGCTTGTCTACGGCTTTGCGCCGGCGGTGTGCATCATGATGGGCTTTTTCACCGCGGTGGGCGGCGGCATGCTGCGCGACGGCTTTATGGGCGTGGTTCCGGGTATTTTCCAACGTACTAACTTTTATGCCATCGCCGCCATCGCCGGATCGACAAGCTATGTGTGTCTCGTTATGAGCGGCATCATGAGCAATGTCGCCGCGCTGGTCGTATGCGTTGTCGTGACCATGGGTCTGCGCTGGCTCTCGCTGCGCTTTGACATCAAAAGCCCCACCGAAGAAGATATCGCGCGCTTCTTGCACCGTAAAAAGTAGACAGCACGGCACGACCCTTCGAAATGCAACCGAGAGGTTCTTTTAGAGCGCCCACGCGTTGGGTACCCTGTTAGATATATGCCGAGTATCTAACGAAGGATTCACTATGCCCTGCAATCAATTCCCGTTGACCCAGCGCCGTAAAGCATGGGGCCGCATCACCATCCTATTCGCGCTCATCGCGCTGGCGATCACCGTGCTTCCCACGGCGTCGTTCGCCGGCACGGACACCGCAGGCAACGTACTTGCGACCGACAATGACGCCAATCCGTCCGGCGTTGAGGGTGACCTGTACTGGGCCGGTCAGGCCCTCAACTTGGATGATGTGTCCATCGACCGCGATATCATCGCCGCGGGCGATACCCTCTCTATCCGCGACTGCACGGTGGGTGGCGCCGTCCGCTTGGCGGCACGCACTATCGATATCGCCAAGACCACGGTTGACGGCAGCGTTACGGTTGCCGGCCAGCACATCATCCTCAACACCGATAGCACTGCCAGTTGCTTCTACGCAGTGGGCGAGACGGTCGCCCTGCGCGGCTCCGTCAAGTCGGCAGCGCTCGCGGGCGACACGGTGACTATCGACGGCACGGTCAATGGCGATGTCGAGGTTTGGGCCGACAAGCTCATCCTGGGCAAGAACGCCCACATCACCGGCACCGTGAACGCGCACGTCTCCGAGGACCCCGAGCGTGCCGCAGGCGCCGAGGTAGGCGCGCTCAAGATCGAGCGCACCGAGAACGAGGATACTTCCACCGTTAACGATGTCATCGGCGGTATCGTCGCCGCGGCACTCTCGACCTGCTTTGTCGCCCTGCTGCTCGAGCTCGTCTTTCCGCGCGCGACGCCAGCGCCGCCGGCATGCTCCACCAGCGCCCCATGCCCCTGTGGGTGAGCGGTCTTCTGAGCACGATTGCTATCGTCCCCGCCGTCCTACTGCTGATTATCTCTATCGCTGGTCTGTCGCTTGCCGGAGCCTCTTGTGCGGCGTTATCGGCATCGCGTTGGTGTCGAGTGCCTTTGCGGGGTGTGCGATCGCCGCAGGTCGGACACAGCCAAAACCGCTACGCATGGCAGCCGTGGGCGGCGTAATCGCAGCGCCCTCACGGGGCTTCCCCTCGTAGGTGACTTCATCAGCGGCGTAGCTTTGTCTTTATGCTCGGCTACGTTATCCAGATCATCTGGCGCAACGCCCACCTCAAGCCGCAGCAGCCGGCTAACATGCCAGGACTCCCCACCGCTTAGCCACCAACCACCACAAAGGGACCAGGCACCTTTGTGGTGGTGCAGACCAGCTCAGTCCCTATGCACAAAAAGGGCGCCGACCATTACGGTCGACGCCCTTTCTTGTTAGACGCTATAAAGTCCAGCGCTTATTTGTTGACCTGGCCGGCGCGGACGGCGGCCTTCTTGCGGTCGGTGGCGTTGAGCAGGCGCTTGCGCAGGCGGATGTTCTTGGGGGTAATCTCAACCAGCTCGTCGTCGGCGATGTACTCCAGCGCCTCCTCCAGCGAGAAGGTGCGGGGCGGCACCAGCTGAACGGAGATATCGGAGGTCGAGGAACGCTGGTTGCCCAGGTTCTTGGTACGGGCGATGTTGACGACCATGTCGCCAGCCTTGCTGCGCTCGCCCACGATCATGCCCTCGTAGCACTCGGTGCCCGGCTCAACAAAAAGCTGGCCGCGCTCCTGCAGCGTACCCAGAGCATAGGCAACGGCCTTCTCGGTGGTCATGGAGATCATTGCGCCGTTCTGACGGTTGCCGATCTCGCCGGCGTAGGGACCGTACTCCAGGAAGGTGTGGTAGAACACGCCCTCGCCGTGGGTGACGTTCATGATGCGGTTCTTAAGGCCCATGATGCCGCGGGTCGGGATCTTAAACTCGAGGTGCGTCACGATACCCGAGGTATCCATGCTCGTCATGATGCCACCGGAGGTACCGAAGACCTCAACGACCTTGCCCGAGTACTCGTCCGGGCACTCAACGACGGCCTGCTCGACAGGCTCCATCTTGTTGCCGTTCTCGTCCTTCTTAAACAGAACGCGGGGACGGCCGACCTGGAACTCAAAGCCCTCGCGGCGCATGGACTCCATCAGAACGGACAGGTGCAGAATGCCGCGGCCCGAGACCTCGACGCCGCTCTTGTCCTCGAGCTCCTCGATCTTCATGGTCACGTTGTTCTCGGCCTCGTTGAACAGGCGCTCCTTGAGCTGACGGGCGCCCACGATGTCTCCGTCGCGACCGACGAGCGGGGAGGTCGAAGCCTCGAAGACGATGGACAGGGTCGGCGGGTCGATCTCGATGGGCTCGAGCTCGACGGGGTTCTCGGGATCGGTGTAGACATCGCCGATATCGGTGCGGTCGATGCCCACGACGGCGGCGATGTCGCCGGCGCCGACTTCCTGGCACTCGGTGCGGCCCAGGTAGTCGAAGGTAAAGAGCTGCTTGACGGTAGCGGTGGCGCTGGAGCCGTCGTTCTTCACAACCAGAATCTGTCGCTGATGGATGGCGCCGGAATACACGCGACCGATGCCGATACGGCAACGAAGTTGGAGTGGTCGATGGTCACGCACTGCATGGCCAGCGGAGCGTTCTCGTCAACCTCGGGCGCGGGCATGTCTCGATGATCATATCGAGCAGCGGATACATGTCCATGTTGCCGTCGTTGGGATCAAGGCGGGCAAAGCCA
>ENA-OQER01000602-OQER01000602.1-human-gut-metagenome-genome-assembly--contig:-NODE-602-length-19239-cov-8.877930_pt1 | contig 19239 bp, 23 predicted proteins | sample MGYA00242797_ERZ504639 | MGnify/ENA primary metagenome ERZ504639 (study PRJEB26092, sample SAMD00036306) | human gut metagenome | host: Homo sapiens | study: EMG produced TPA metagenomics assembly of...
CTTTTCTGGTTAAACCGGCGTATTACCTCAAGTCGCTTTATGGGGTAAGGGAATTTTGTGTTTACGACGTTTCTGTTATGCCCAAGGAATATGTACAATAAAAGAATTTTTGTCGTTTTACAAGTAAATTCCCACGAAACCCTATAGGTTGCGGATTTGAGGTTTACAAAAAAATCCCTGCCGTAGGAAGCCTTTCCTAAAGCAGGGATTTTTCTATTGGGAATCATCAAGAATGACGAAACCGGGATTTTAATTATGCTGCCTTTCCATACTCATAAATACTGTCGCTGGCTAGATCTATCTTGTCGTTCCAATATACACAAGTTCGGCTGGTGTCCAACTGGGCTTGTTTAAAAAGGCCATATACATCCACTAATGCACGAAACGAAGGAAGCGTCTTGATGTCATCCTTCACATCGTACAACACTTTATATCCATCATCGAATTCAACGAAAAGGATATAGTCATCGAGAACTGACATTTTCTTAATTCTTGGTATCATAATGGTGGAAGTTTTGTTATTATTTGTTTGTCCCACATGTCCTGAAGTTCATCAGAATGAAGTGAGAGCCATTCTGTTACTAACTCTTGAGCCTTTTTAGGTAAATCTCCTTCAAACATTTCAAATGTCTTGATATTGAATAAACCTACATACTCATTATAGATTGCATGAATATGGGAAGGTTCATGCTCTTTTGGCTTAAAGAACATCTTTATGATGATTCCATAAAACCTTGCTATTTCCGGCATATTTTATTATTCTTATAGTTACATGTTATATTACAATGCAAAAATAAACAAAATCATGTAAATCACCAAACATTTCTGCAACTTTAACTTTTCTTTTTTCCATAAGGGAAGGACAAGCTGGGGATTACAGATTCTCTTCAACATAGTATAGGGAATATCTAATACGAAAACAAAAATACCAACGAATGGCAGTAGAGTCTTCCACACGAAGAACTTTTGTTATATGTGTCCAAGTAAGATTTGCAATCGCGATTGCAAAATTCGTATATCACTGATTGTCAAGTAGAATTGGCGGAAATAAGCCAAATTTCTTTTGCTAAATCCTTTACCATATTGATGTGTCAATTGCTCAGATAATTGCGCAATGATCTGAACCCCATACTCTGCACGTGCCTCACCATTCTGTTCTTCTTCCACGATGCGTCGCCCTATGTTCCAATAGGTTTCTATCATCTTATGATTGACGGAGGCATAAGCTTCCTTCCTGCCTTGCTCTATGATGGAGCAGACATCGGTATATAGTCTTGTATTTGTCAAATCGTTCGCCAATAGCGAACGATTTACAGAAAGCAGTACATCTGCTTGCAGTTCATCTGCTTGCAATACATCTTGTTTTCAGACGATTGCAAAAATAACGTCCAAGTTTTTTTTGATTTTTCATAAAAAAAAAGCTTGTCTATAGCATCACTTACTACAGACAAGCTTTTTTGTTGATGAAAAGTTTACATTGACCACCATAAGAAGATCAGCTGTAAAACGGTTGACTTCTTTTGGCGAGAATTATTTAAATAAAGAGCTATTTATACTCTCCCCAAGCCTTGATATCGATATCCTCGAGCTTGGTGGTGCAGAATGCATAGATGAACGCACTCGCCAGACGGCTATTGGTAATCAATGGCACGTTCAGGTCGATGGCAGCACGACGAATTTTGTAACCATTGCTCAACTCGCTGCTAGTCAAGTTCTTCGGGATATTCACTACCATATCAATCTCGTGGTTGTGGAGCATCTCCAAAGCCTTAGGCGCACCGCCTTCTGCCTCCTCTGATGGCCAGAGCACACGGGTGTTCTCAATGCCGTTCTCGGTGAGGAACTTGCTACTACCACCGGTTGCATACAGCTTGTAGCCATGCTTAACCAACATCTGGGCTGCATCGAGCAAATCTACTTCTGCTTGGCAGAACCTGTAGAAAGCAGGATGTTCTTGGCTGGAATGCGATGACCCACAGAAAGCATACTCTTCAGAAGTGCGGTAGATGTATCGTCGCCCAAGCAACCTACCTCACCGGTACTGCTCATATCCACACCCAATACTGGGTCTGCCTTCTGCAAACGGTTGAAGCTGAACTGAGATGCCTTGATACCTACATAGTCGAGATCAAAGAGGTTCTTGTGTGGCTTCTCTACCGGCAAACCGAGCATCACGCGGGTAGCCAACTCGATGAGGTTGATCTTCAATACCTTGCTTACGAATGGGAACGAACGGCTGGCACGAAGGTTACATCGATAACGAGAATATCATTGTCACGAGCCATGAACTGGATGTTGAACGGACCGTTGATGTGCAACTCCTTGGCAATCTGACGACCTACTCGCTTCACACGACGAACTGTCTCAACATACAACTTCTGAGGAGGGAACTGGATGGTAGCATCACCTGAGTGAACACCGGCAAACTCGATGTGCTCGGAAATCGCATAGGCTATCACCTCGCCATTCTTTGCCACTGCATCCATCTCAATCTCCTTGGCATGTTCGATAAACTTACTAACTACCACTGGGTGATCCTCACTCACGTTGGCTGCCAACTGCAGGAATCGCTTCAGCTCTTCCTCGTTAGAACATACGTTCATCGCAGCACCCGAAAGCACGTAGCTAGGACGAACCAATACTGGGAAACCTACACGCTCGATGAAGTTGTCGATGTCCTCCATAGAGGTCAGGGCGCTCCACTCTGGCTGGTTGATGCCGTTGTTGGTCAACATCTGAGAGAACTTGGCACGGTCCTCAGCGTTATCGATGTCCTTGGCAGCAGTACCCAGGATTGGCACGTTCTGTGCATCCAGATGCATAGCCAGGTTGTTTGGAATCTGACCACCGGTAGATACGATGACGCCATGAGGCTGCTCCATCTCGATGATATCCATCACACGCTCGAAGGTCAACTCGTCGAAGTAGAGACGGTCGCACATATCGTAGTCGGTAGATACGGTCTCTGGGTTGTAGTTGATCATCACTGAGCGCCAGCCTTCCTTGCGGATGGTGTTCAATGCCTGAACGCCACACCAGTCGAACTCTACAGAAGAACCGATGCGGTAAGCACCCGAACCGAGTACGATGATAGAACGGTGGTCGTTCTCGAAGCAGATGTCACTCTTCACGCCAGCGTAAGTTACATAGAGGTAGTTGGTCTGAGCAGGATACTCTGCTGCCAGGGTATCAATCTGCTTCACTACAGGCAGGATGCCATAGCTCTTGCGCTTGTTGCGAACCAGCAGGGCAGCCTTGTGCATGTTGCCCAACTCCTGCTCCAAGCCCACGGCACGGGCTACCTGGAAGTCGGTAAAACCGTAAACCTTAGCGGTGCGGAGCAAATCCTGGTCAAGAGTATTGATGTTGCACTTCTTCATCGCCTCGTCGATGTCGATGATGTGCTTCAACTTCTCAAGGAACCACTTGTCAATCTTGGTCAAGTCGTGAATCTGATCTACGGTATAGCCCTTGTGCATTGCCTTTGAAATCACGAACACACGCTTATCTGTTGGCTCGCGCAAAGCTGCATCGATATCGTCGATTTCAAGTTCCTTGTTCTCTACGAAACCATGCATGCCCTGACCAATCATACGAAGACCCTTCTGGATGGCCTCCTCGAAGTTGCGGCCGATGGCCATTACCTCACCTACTGACTTCATAGATGAACCCAACTCCTTATCTACGCCACGGAACTTAGACAAGTCCCAACGAGGAATCTTACATACCACGTAGTCCAATGCTGGCTCGAAGAAGGCAGATGTGGTCTTGGTTACAGAGTTCTTCAACTCGAACAGACCGTAGCCCATACCGAGCTTGGCTGCAACGAAGGCAAGAGGATAACCGGTAGCCTTAGATGCCAAGGCTGATGAACGGCTCAAGCGGGCATTCACCTCGATTACACGATAATCCTCGCTCTTAGGGTCGAAGGCATACTGCACGTTACACTCACCCACGATTCCGATGTGACGGATAATCTTGATGGCGAGGGCACGGAGCTTATGATACTCAGAATTGCTCAGGGTCTGAGATGGAGCGATGACGATACTCTCACCAGTATGGATTCCCAGTGGGTCGAAGTTCTCCATGTTACAAACTGTGATACAGTTGTCGTAACGGTCGCGAACTACCTCATACTCAATCTCTTTCCAGCCCTTCAAACTCTTCTCTACCAATACCTGTGGAGAGAAAGAGAAAGCCTTCTCAGCGAGTTTGTTCAGCTCCTCCTCGTTGTCTGCGAAACCGGAACCGAGTCCACCCAAGGCGTAAGCAGCACGGATGATGACAGGATAGCCGAGCTCAGCAGCAGCCTTGCGGGCCTGCTCGATGTTCTCGCAAGCCTCGCTCTTGATGGTCTTCACGTTGATTTCATCCAGTTTCTCTACGAAGAGCTCACGGTCCTCAGTATCCATGATAGCCTGAACTGGAGTACCAATACCTTGACATTATATTTCTCCAGGATGCCCTGGCGATAAAGTTCTACACCACAGTTGAGGGCAGTCTGACCACCGAAGCTGAGGAGGATACCGTCTGGCTTCTCCTTCTGGATGACACGCTCTACGAAGTATGGCTGCACTGGCAGGAAGTAAATCTGGTCGGCAACACCTTCTGATGTCTGTACGGTTGCGATATTCGGGTTGATGAGCACAGTCTCGATACCTTCCTCGCGCAATGCCTTCAGGGCCTGCGAACCTGAGTAGTCGAACTCACCTGCTTCACCGATCTTCAAGGCTCCAGAACCTAAGAGGAGCACCTTCTTTATATTTTCGTCTTTCATTATTCTTTATTTTAATGTTAAATGTTGAATGTTAAATGTTAAATGTTGAATTAGGCTTACGCCCTTGTTTCTCCTATTGAAAGGCTTGTTATTCGCCCGTTAGGCAACTTAACATTTAACACTTAACATTACACACAAGTTTACTTGAGTGTTTCTACGAACTTATCAAACATGAACTCTGTATCCACAGGGCCTGAGCAAGCCTCTGGGTGGAACTGGCTTGAGAACCAAGGGTTCACCTTGTGGCGGATACCCTCGTTAGAGCCATCATTCATATTTACAAAGAGTTCCTCCCAATCGTTGCCCAATGTCTTGGCATCAACGGCATAACCGTGGTTCTGAGAGGTGATGTAGCAATTGTTGGTTCCTACCATGCGCACTGGCTGGTTGTGTGAACGGTGACCATACTTCAACTTGTAGATAGTAGCACCGGCTGCCTTAGAAAGCAACTGGTTACCCATACAGATACCGCAGATAGCTTGCGGCTCTGGCTAATCTGCTTGCGAATAATGTTTACTGCATCCTCGCACATATCTGGGTCACCAGGACCATTGGCCAGGAATAATCCGTCGAAGTCCATATCGGTGTAATCGTAATTCCATGGCACACGGATCACCTCTACGCCTCTGTTGATGAGGCAACGGATGATGTTTGCCTTCACACCGCAGTCAACGAGAACCACCTTCTTGCCGGCACCCTCGTTATAACGGATAATTTCCTTGCAGCTTACCTGGTCAACGAAGTTTACACCCTCGTAATTAGCCTCAGGGATGTTGTCTGGTTCATCATCAAAGAGAATCTTACCCATCATCACACCATGTTCACGAAGCACCTTAGTCAACTCACGGGTATCGATGCCTGTGATTCCTGGCACTTTCTCGCGCTTCAACCAGTCGGCAAGACTCTCCACTGCATTCCAGTGGCTGTACTGCTCGCTGTAATCATTCACGATGATGGCAGAAGCATAAATCTTGTCACTCTCCATGAAGGTTGGCAAACCATTCTCCTCAAAAGTAAATGGTGGCACACCATAGTTGCCCACGAGAGGGAATGTAAGTGTCATCAACTGACCGGCGTAAGAAGGGTCGGTCAAACTCTCTGGATATCCCATCATGCTGTGTTGAACACAACCTCGCCCGCTACAGGAGCGTCATATCCAAAAGATTTGCCATGGAACTTGGTTCCATCGCTCAAACTAAGGTTACTTTTTTCATATCTGACATTTGATTCTTTTATTTCATACTTATAAGAGCAAATGAATTCTTTCGTTCTTCTCTATTCGCTTATTTATGATAAACGTTTTCGATGTAGTTTACAAACGACTGGTTGCAGAGCTTCGTGCCGCCTGGGGTTGGATAATGACCGGTGAAATACCAGTCACCCTTGTGGTTTGGAATCGCCTCGCGCAAGCCCTCGATGCTCTGGAATACAAGCTGGATAGGAGTGGTCATGCCCTCTGGGCGAAGCATCTCAACAATCTTCTCGTTGATTTCCTCGGTGCTGAATGGCTTGTAGATGGAGCGTACCGGATTGATCTGCTCCTCCTTTGGCTTTGCCAATTCTGCCTTGCAAGCCTCATAGGTCTGCTCGATAAGGTCTTCCATCTTGCGCTCTTTCAAAAGCTGGATGGCAGCACGGAACACGCAGAACTCTTCCAGTCTTGCCATATCGATGCCGTAGTAATCCGGATATCGGATCTGAGGGGCACTGGAAACCACTACAATCTTCTTAGGATGCAGACGGTCGAGGATGCGGAGAATACTCTCCTTCAGGGTAGTACCACGCACGATACTATCATCGATAATGACAAGATTATCCACATTCGGCTCGATGCTTCCGTAGGTTACATCATACACGTGGCTCGCCAGGTCGTTACGACTGTTGCCCTCGGTGATGAAGGTACGGAGTTTGATATCCTTCCATGCTATCTTTTCTGAGCGGACAAAGTCGCCGAGGATTTCGTATAATTCTTCTTTTGATGGAACATGGTCTAGGTTGGCAATCTGCTCAATCTTGGTCTCATTAAGATACTTCTTGAAACCGCTCAACATGCCATAGTAAGCCACCTCGGCAGTGTTCGGGATATAGCTGAACACGGTGTGGTCTACATCGTAATCCACAGCCTTCAGGATAGGCTGGGTCAACTGCTCGCCCAACTGCTTACGCTCCTTATAGATATCCTTGTCGGAACCACGACTGAAGTAGATGCGCTCGAATGAGCAGCTGAATCGCCCTTCTGCTCCATGATGCGCTCGATGCTGCACTCTCCGTTCTTCTTCACGAGAAGTGCCGTGCCCGGCATCAGTTCCTGCACTTCCTCTGCCTCCAGGTCGAAGGTGGTCTGGAGTACAGGGCGCTCGCTGGCTACTACCACGATTTCATCGTTCTTGTAATAGAACGCAGGACGGATGCCCCAAGGGTCGCGCATAGAGAACATCTCGCCCGAACCGGTGATACCGCAAACCACATAACCGCCATCAAAGTTCTTCATCGTGGTCTTGAGTACATTGCTCATCTTCACGTGGTCTTCTATATAGTTGGTGATATCGGTATTCTGCATCTCCATCGCCTTTGCAGCTACGAAGTTGCGCTCCACCTCTCTGTCCAGACGGTGGCCCATCAGTCAAGCATGATGTAGGTGTCGCTGTAGATGCGAGGACTCTGGCCCTGCTTGGTAAGTTCCTCGAAGATTTCATCTACGTTGGTCATGTTGAAGTTACCACAAAGGCAGAGGTTCTTCGCCTTCCAGTTGTTACGTCGCAGGAATGGGTGCACATACTGAATACCACTCTTTCCGGTGGTACTGTAGCGCAGGTGTCCCATATAAGTTCGCCTGCAAAAGGCAGTTCCTCTTTAGCGAACTTTGCATCAGCAAGCTGCTCGGGAGTCAGGCTCTTGAAGTTGGCATTCGCCTTGCCGAAGATTTCGGTCACGGCATTCTTGCCTCTGCACGCTCACGGAACATATACTCATGACCAGGCTTACCGCCCAGTTTGACACAAGCCATACCAGCACCCTCCTGGCCACGGTTGTGCTGCTTCTCCATCATCAGATAGAGTTTGTTGAGTGCGTACATCCAAGTACCATACTTCTGCTGGTAATACTCCAGTGGCTTGAGCAATCTGATCATTGCTACACCACACTCATGTTTCAATGGTTCCATCTCTCTATTATCCTTATCTTATTTAGTTAAATTTGAATATACCTATCCGAGGGATCCCCCTCCAAAAAAAGGGAAACGTCAAGAAATGACGAATCCCTTTATATATTATTCTACAGTAACTGACTTGGCCAAATTTCTAGGTTGGTCAACGTCCTTGCCCTTACATACAGCTACATGGTAAGCCAAGAGCTGCAAAGGAATGGTAGCCAATAATGGCTCCAGGCACTCCAAGGTCTCAGGGAGTTCAATCACTTCGTCGGCAATCTTGGAAATGGTTTCATCGCCATTGCTGACAATAGCAATAACACGACCCTGACGGGCTTTAATCTCCTGAATATTAGACAAGACCTTCTCGTACATGAAGTTGTGGGTAGCAATAACTACCACTGGCATATCGCTGTCAATCAATGCGATAGGACCATGCTTCATCTCCGCTGCAGGATAACCCTCAGCGTGGATGTAGCTAATCTCCTTCAACTTCAATGCACCCTCAAGGGCCACAGGATACTGGAATCCACGGCCCAGATAGATGAAATTGCGAGCGTATGTAAACGTACGGCTCAAGTCAGCTATCTTATTGTTGAGCTTCAACACTTCCTTCATCTTGGCAGGAATGTTCCAAAGCTGTTCTGTAATCTTCTGATATTCATTTTCGCTGATGGTTCCCCTCTCCTTACCGATGGCAAGTGCCAGGAGGATAAGGACGGTAACCTGACCAGTGAACGCCTTGGTAGAGGCAACACCAATCTCCGGACCTACGTGAATATAGGTACCTGTATCTGTCTCTCGTGCGATGGAAGAACCGATGGAGTTACAGATACCATAGATAAACGCACCGCTCTCCTTGGCAAGCTTTATGGCAGCCAGGGTATCAGCGGTTTCACCACTCTGGGAAATGGCGATGACCACATCATCCTTCGTTACCACAGGATTACGGTAACGGAATTCAGATGCATATTCCACTTCCACAGGGATGCGGCAATAGTTCTCTATCATCTGCTTGCCGATAAGTCCGGCATGCCATGATGTACCACAAGCCACGATGATGATTCGCTTGGCATTGAGAAGCTGCTGGCGATGGTCGGTAATGGAGCTGAGCACGACACCCATCTCAGTCTCCTTCTTGCTGGTTGTATCGTCGCCATCAGTCATTACGCGAGTTTCCACTGTTCGGCTAACTACACGGCCACGCATACAGTTACGAAGGCACTCTGGCTGCTCAAAAATTTCCTTCAACATAAAGTGAGGGAAACCGCCCTTTTCTATCTGACCGAGATCAATGTCTACAGTCTGTACCTCAGGGTTGAGTTTAACGTTCTGGATGTTCACCACCTGCAATTCCTCACCGAGGCGCATCACAGCGATGTTACCATCCTCCAGATAAACCACCTTATCTGTATATTCGATGATAGGACTGGCATCAGAACCGAGATAAAACTCACCATCCTTTCCGATACCTACAACCAACGGACTCTGCTTACGGGCAGCAATGATCTGATTAGGGTTACGCTTATCAAGAATAGCGATAGCGTAGGCTCCGATTACCTGACGGAGAGCCACCTGAACGGCAGTCAGCAAGTCGAGATTTTTCTTTATCTGAATATATTCAATCAGCTGAACAAGAACCTCAGTATCCGTCTCGCTCTTAAACTCTACTCCCTTAGCAATGAGATTCTTCTTGATATCGGCATAGTTTTCTATGATTCCATTATGAATCATGGCAAGGTTCTTGCTAGAGGAATAATGCGGGTGAGCATTTACAGCTGAAGGCTCTCCATGGGTAGCCCAACGAGTATGAGCAATACCCACATGTCCCGAAATATCCTTATCAGAGCAGAACGCTTCAAGATCTGCCACCTTGCCCTTTGCCTTATATACATTCAAAGAGCCGTCATTGCCAATAAGGGCAACTCCCGCAGAATCGTATCCGCGGTACTCCAGACGCTTCAAGCCCTTGATGAGGGCTGGATAAGCGTCACCCTTACCTAAATATCCTACAATGCCACACATATATATATTATTATTTTTGTAGTATCCTGATTTTACTCCCTTCTATTACCTGCTATCGCAAGATATTGACAATCAATGATGCGATAGAAATCAATGTACCAACGGCAGAGAACCACAATGTAGTAGATGAACCGATAGATGAGTTTTGAGCTTTCACCTTATTTGGTTCTACATAGATAATATCATTCTGCTGCAGATAATAGAATGGTGAATTAATAATATTTGCATCATTCAAGTTCATACGATAAGTATGCTTCTCTCCTGCTGCATCCTGACGAATCAATAATACATTGTCACGCTTACCATAGATGGTTAAGTCGCCACACTGTGCCAAAGCTTCAAGAATACTCATCTTCTCCTGTGGAGCATAAATAATTCCTGGCTTTTCTACTTCACCTAATACAGATACATGGTAACTGCCCATGCGAACCGTAACAATAGGATTTTCTTTTTCTGCCAGATAAGGCTTCACCTTATTCTTGATGAGATCTTCAGCCTGTTTCTTGGTCAAACCACCGACATGCAAGGTTCCAACAACAGGAAACTCTATATTACCATCATTATCAACCAGATATCCTTGCAGGGAACCACTACCATAACTCAGCTGTCCGCCTGTACCCAAAGTTTGAGAGACAGAGAGGTTGAAAGGCATGGCAGCCTTTGGATCTGTCGTAATCACGGTAATGGTAAGTTCGTCCTTAGGCATAATCTTAGCTTCATAAAGCATTCTTGAAGCAGCCAAACTGATAGAATCCGCGTTTTGGAAATAAGCTACATTCTTAGTACTTCCGCAACTGCCAAGTACTAAGATCATAGTCAAAGCGACTAAAACTAAACTAACGAGTTTTTTCATTTTCTAAAATTTTCGTTTTAAAATATTGGTGCAAAATTACGGTATTTTTTTGAATACTGCAAATTTTTGCACCAATAATTCTATTTACGTCTATTTTTTTTTGAAATAATAGCCTTTTTTACTTATCTTCGATGCCATTTGATGGCAAATTAAAGCTATAACTGTTATCGAAGATCTTCTTCACCTTGTTGATTTCTACGAAGGTGGTTCCTCCACCCTCACCGAAGCTACCGCTCAGATAAGCAATCTTATCCTCCTCACATAAGTAGCCTTTCTGGCGAAGCATACGTACGCTGCGGTAAACATAGCCTTGGTAGAAACCTGATCCTTCTGATGAATTGGAATAATACCATAGCTCAGATTCAACAGCGCTGGAGTTTCTCCTTATAGCAGATTGCCAATACCGGATTTGGACCACGGAAGCTGCCAGGTCGCGTGCAGTCTGACCGGTCTCGCCATCGGTAATAATACCAGCAACACCCAACTTCTTAGTAGCCTCAATGGCAGCATGAGCCAGGAAGAGTTTCTGGTCAATCTTACCATCTTCCATTGGATCAATATCATTCAGTGGAGACTTATCCTTCTCTGCCTGCTCAGCAATACGGGCCATGGTCTGCACAGCTTCTACAGGATACTTACCGCTTGCTGTTTCACCAGAAAGCATCAGCGCATCGGTGCGATAGAAGATAGCATTGGCAATATCAGTTACCTCAGCACGGGTAGGACGTGGATTCTTAATCATGGTATGCAACATCTGTGTTGCTACGATTACCGGTTTCTGCGCCTTCACACATTTAGAGATGATGCGGCGCTGGATGCCTGGAATTCTCTCGATTGGCACCTCGATACCCAGGTCACCACGGGCAACCATGATACCATAGCAGGCATCAATAATCTCGTCAATATTATCAACACCTTCCTGATTTTCAATCTTAGAGATAATCTTGATATCACTGTTGTGAGCGTCCAAGATATCCTGAACTGCCTTCACATCGGCTGCATTGCGCACAAAAGAGTGAGCGATGAAATCAATATCCAACTCGATAGCGAGTTCAATATTTCGGCGGTCTTTCTCTGTCAGTGCAGGCAGGTCGATATGCTCTCCCGGCACATTCACGCTCTTGTGAGCCCCGAGCACTCCCTCGTTCTGAACCTCGGCAACCAGCATAGGACCCTGGTTGTCGATAATCTTCATATCGAGTTCACCATCATCGAAGAGCAAATCATCACCTACCTTAACATCGGCTGCGATGTCAGGATAGCTCACATTCACAATATCATGAGAAGACTCTATTTCCGGACGTCCAAAGATTTTCACTACATCACCAACATTGTAGTGGATAGGTTCCTTCACACCTGTAGTTCGCACCTCAGGACCTTTGGTATCAATCATAATACCAATATGTGGAGACACGGCTCTTACATTCTTTACGATGGTGCGTATACCCTCTTCTGTGGCATGAGCAGTATTCATACGAACAACGTTCATACCGGCGAAAAACAGTTTTCGGATAAAATCCTGATCACATCTACGATCACTGATGGAAGCGACAATCTTTGTTTGTTTCATATTTGTAATTTACCTTATTGAAATTTCAATGTTTGCGGTATTTCTACCATATTTCTTAAATTGAGTGCAAAGATACAAAGAATTTCTGAAATAAAAAACATCTGAAATACAAAATATATATAAAATATTAAGTTACTTTCAAATTGAAAGCGCATAAAACAGAAAATCTAGCCAATGGGACACTTCTCGTTCCCATTGACTAGATAACAAATCTATTAATCCCATTGAAAAACAGGATTCTTAATGATCAATTCTAAATTAGATATCCAAATCTGGCGCTTCTCAGCTCCTGCTGCTGCCTCAAACTTAGGCATCACATTGAAATTGAAGAGGCTGGCGATAAGGCACTTGGCATTTTTCTAACCGTCTGGTTATAGTTCTGAACGGCTTCATTATACTTACGGCGTGCCTCGCTGATACGGTTTTCCGTACCCTCTTCCTGAACCTGAAGAGCCTTGAAGTTCTCGCTGGCTTTCAACTCAGGATATTTCTCGGCTACTACCATCAGTTTGGAGAATGCATTCGCCAACTCACCCTGTGCTGCAGCATATTTCTTCAGGCTAGCTCAGTAAGATTGTTGGCATCCAGCTTTACCTGACCTACAGCAGCACGAGCCTTGGTTACCTCGGCGAAGGTTTCTTTCTCATGCTTGGCATAAGCCTTTACGATCTTAGCCAACTGTGGCATCATATCAGCACGACGCTGATACTGAGTCTGAACATTAGCCAACTCTGTGGTAGCCAACTCCTGTTTCTCTACCAATCCGTTATAACCACTGAACATCCATAGTACCAGCACAACTACGATGCCCAGAATAATCCAGCTTTTCTTTATACCTCTCTTTGCCGGTTGCATGTTTGAATTCATTGTCTGTTCCATTGTCATTATTATTAATTAATTATTTACTATAAACTATTAACTATAATCAGTCATCACCATCCTCCGCCAGAGCCACCTCCGCTAAAGGTACCTCCACCAAAAGAACCGCCCGAGAAACCGCCGCCGGAAGAACTGCCACCTCCCATAAAGAAAGGAGGTATCCAGTCATCATCATTGTTTCTCCTACGAGACTGGTTTCTCTGATTGCTCTTCGGTCTTGGCTTCACAATACCGAGCATCTCCAGAATATACCTGATAAACAGATAGATAGGAATACCGAAGAAGATAAGGAACAGGATAATGACCAGAAACCAGTCCTCTTCGTCATTAACCGAACCTTCATCAACATCCGCAATTCCCGTCCGTCCACTTTTCACCTTATTATATATAGCACGGCTCACAGATGCTACCGCCTCGCCCGGATTGCCTTCGCGCATATACTTCACGATGCAAGCCCGGGCAATATCATCGCAGTCCACATCGGTCAACTCCCCCTCCAGTCCACTTCCTGGAGCAATAAAGTACTTATGGTCCTCCACCGCGATGACGATAACCAGTCCTCTCCGGCTCTTCTTGTAACCGATACCATATTGGTTGCCCACATCCTGCGCCATCCGGAAGGCATCCTGGTTGTCAACCTTTCCCACAATGATGAGCACATTCTGTACGCCACACTCCAACTTCAGTTTCTGAAGATAGAAATTGGCAGAATCCTTCTGAGCCTTATCAACATATCCATCCGGGTCGGAAACATATTGCGTAGAATCCCTGAGGAAAGGAATCGGTACATTTTTCGCCGTCCAGACCTCCCCAGCCGTCAACGCCAATGCATGAAAGGCAACCATCATCAAAGCCAAAAAATATCTCTTAAATCTCATAATTTCTCTATTTTGGTGCAAAAATACGCAATAAAAACCTTATATGCAAATACTTAGAGCATTATTTTTGCAAAAAAAAGCCTTAAGTATTTTGTTATATCATAAAAAACTTGTATCTTTGCACACCGAAATAAAGATTAACAAGTAAAATTAGTAAAAAAATAAAGAAATGACCAAAGCAGATATCATTAATGAGGTAGCTATCGCTACTGGTATGCCTAAGAAAGAAGTAGGTACTGTAGTAGAGGCTTTTATGGAAGAGGTTAAGAAGTGCCTCATCGAAAAGAAGGACAATGTATACTTGCGTGGCTTCGGCAGCTTCAACATCAAGCATCGTGCTGCTAAGACTGCCCGTAACATCTCTAAGAATACAACCATCACCATTCCAGCTCACGACTTACCAAGCTTCAAGCCATCAAAGAGCTTCATCGAGGAGATGCAGAACGCTCAGTAATACTGCTGGACAGGAAGAGAGAAATATCATTTTTTATAATAACAATATTTTAAAATTTTAAAATCATGCCAAACGGAAAGAAAAAGAAGGGCCACAAGATGGCTACTCACAAGCGTAAAAAAAGATTACGTAAGAACAGACATAAGAGCAAGTAAGCTAGCAGTGTAGCTAGTCTACTATAGCTCTCGGTCAGTTCGTGACTGAGGGGGTGTGTCAGTTCTGATATGGAATGACATACCCTTTTTTTGTATTAATTTAAAGTTAAAAGATTATTGAAGATATGACAAGCGAAGTTGTAATTGATGTCCAACAGAAAGACATCTCTATCGCACTCATGGAGGACAAGCAGCTGGTGGAATACCAGAACGAACCTCGTGAGGCATCGTTCTCTGTGGGCAACATCTACATCGCAAAGGTTAAAAAACTGATGCCGGGTCTTAACGCCTGCTTCGTGGATGTAGGTTATGAACGCGACGCCTTTCTTCATTATCTTGACCTAGGAAGTCATTTTAATTCCTACCAGAAGTACCTTAAACAAGTACAGAGCGACAGAAAGAAACTTTTCCCATTCTCTAAAGCCAGCAAAATGCCTGAATTGGAAAAGGACGGCAGCATACAGAATGTACTCAAAGCAGGACAGGAAGTGCTGGTACAAATCGTAAAGGAACCAATCTCTACCAAGGGACCTCGACTCACAGGCGAAATCTCATTCGCGGGCCGATACCTGGTACTCATGCCATTCGGTGATAAAGTTTCTGTCTCGTCGAAAATTAAAAGCGGTGAAGAACGCTCCCGACTCAAACAACTCATTCACAGCATCAAACCAAAGAATTGCGGCGTTATCGTCCGCACTGTGGCTGAGGGTAAGAAGGTCGCTGAGCTCGATGCTGAGCTGAAAGTCCTGGTGAAGCGATGGGAGGATGCTATCGCCAAGGTACAGAAGACCCAGCAGCGCCCGCAACTTGCATTCGAGGAGACCGGAAGAGCCGTTGCTCTCTTGCGTGACTTGTTTAACCCATCTTACGAGAACATCTACGTGAACAACGAAGATGTGATGAAAGAGGTGAAGAACTATGTTTCTCTAATAGCCCCTGAAAAGGCGGGCATAGTTAAGCTCTACACCGGTAAGGTGCCTATCTTCGACAATTTCAACATTACCAAGCAGATTAAAGCTGGCTTTGGTCGTGTTGTTAACTACAAGCACGGTGCTTATCTCATCATCGAGCACACCGAGGCCTTGCACGTTGTCGATGTAAACAGTGGTAACAGAACTCGTGAGAAAGGTCAGGAAGCAAATGCACTGGATGTTAACCTCGGCGCTGCTGATGAGTTGGCAAGACAATTGCGCCTCCGAGATATGGGAGGTATCATTGTTGTCGACTTCATCGACATGAATCTTGCCGAAGACCGACAGCTGCTCTATGAACGCATGTGCAAGAACATGCAGAAGGACCGTGCCAAGCACAACATCCTGCCATTGAGCAAATTCGGACTGATGCAGATTACACGCCAGCGTGTACGTCCGGCTATGGATGTGACTGTAGATGAAACCTGCCCTACCTGTTTCGGTACGGGCAAGATTAAGTCGAGCATCCTCTTTACCGACCAGTTGGAAAGAAAAATCGACCGCTTAGTCAACAAGATCGGCGTCAAGAAATTCACTTTGTATGTGAATCCTTACGTGGCTGCCTTCATCAACAAGGGCTTCATTTCCCTGAAGCGCAGATGGCAGTTTAAGTATGGTTTCGGCTTCAATGTGATTCCTTCACAGAAACTGGCATTCCTCCAGTACGAATTCTACGACAAGGACAACCAGTATCTGGACATGCAGGAAGAACAGGAAACAAAGTAAGTTTTTAATTATCAGAAAAAAGCTCCATTCGCATCTGATTGCGAATGAAGCTTTTTTATTTTGTTTTTCTACACCTTATTATATATAGGGCATTTTAGTACTCTATCTCATTATTCACCATCTTCTCTGTATCCCAAAGTGCAGGAGCACCGCCGAGATAACGATGGAACCAGTCGAGGTGCGCATTGTAATAGAGCGGCATCGACTTTAGGTTGCTTGGTCAGTGACCATCATACTTCAAGACTATCAGTCGAGAAGGAATGTTTAGGGTCTGCAAAGCTGTGAAATACTGCAAACTCTGGGTATACGGTACACGATAGTCTAGCTCGCCCGTCATCACGAGTGCTGCCGAAAACATCAATCTCTTGTTCATATAACCTATAAATATTTATATTTCAAATGCAAAAGTTACAATTATTTTTGGATTTTTCTGCAACCTTTTCTCTACTTTTATCGTCTAAGCTATAAATAACATTGATAATAACATAAAAAAGAAAGGAAAAGATTATGATTTTAAGTACCACTCCAACCATAGAAGGCCACCCTATCCGTGAATACCGTGGCGTAGTGACCGGCGAAACCATCATCGGTACCAACTTTGTAAAGGATTTCTTTGCCAGCGTTCGTGATGTAATCGGCGGCAGAAGCGGTTCTTACGAAAGCACCCTCCGCGAGGCTAAGGATACAGCCCTCAGAGAGATGGCCGACCGTGCCGCATCCCTGGGCTGCAACGCCATCGTGGGCATCGACCTGGATTACGAAACCGTAGGCAACAGCGGTTCTATGCTGATGGTAACATGCAGCGGAACGGCGGTGATTATCTAAGTTCTGCGACTGTACAAAAGAACAAAACATGCTTGAAACGGGGCGGTAACTACCTAAAAAATCGAGTTACCGCCCCTGTTCAGATATATTTTTATCTATATAGTGTGGTGACATACACCTGATGAAGGTCACCAACTTTCTTCTATTTCATTTATTCTATCACCCAATCCTCTATACTTCGCTGGTTTTCCGAGAAGTTAATACCCACTTTCACAACCTTTCGCCCATCATCGGCAAAAGCTTGGCATAGTTCTTATCGCTGATTTGCGCCATGGCGATGTCGGCAGACTTCTTATATTTCAACTCAAAGATAAAGATACTCTTATCCGTCTTGAGAACAAGGTCTATTCTTCCATCCGAAGTGGTATGCTCCACCTTCACATCTTCGCCAAGCATGGTGAAGATGGTGAATATCACGGCTTGATAGTGACGCTCATTATTGTTGATAATCGTATATGGGAACTTATCATAGAATGCCTTCAAGTGAGGCATAAAGGCACCCATGTCATCATTGATGAGCACATTCTTGGAATAAGCATACACGATGGCATCATATCTGTTCATGTCTTGCGCAGAATAATACCTGACGAGACTTTCCGAGAAACCTTGTCTTACTTCTTGATTTGGGAAACAGAGATGATACAACTTGCCTTTCTTCTCATATCCTTTAATGGTAAGGTAGCCACTTTGGAAAAGGACAGGAATAGGATCAGCAAGCCTTTCCGTAGGTGTATCAAAACGTGATGCCTGTATCCACAGATCGTCCAGATTGAGCATATCCAAATTCTTCTGCTGCATCAGTTCTATCAGGAACGTAGGCGTACCAGATGTAAACCAATAGCTATTAAACTCCTTATCGTCCAAAGCATTGATAATGCTGTAAGGATTGAAGATATCCTCGCTATTGATACTGAAGTGGTAGCCATCATAATGCTGCTTGAGTTGCTGCAAGGTCTCCTCATAAGTGAGTCCATTATGTTCAGCCATCTCCTCGATACCCTCACGGAAATACTGAGTCAATTCACTCTTGGTTATACCACAACAGCTACTGTATTCATCCTTCAACGTGAGAATCTTGAGATTGTTCAACTCGCTAAAGATGCTGAGCTGACTAAACTTGGAAATACCTGTGATGAATACAAAGCGGATGTTTCCCTCTTGTTGCTTCAAAGGGCTGAAGAAATCTCGCATGATATTGCGGATGGTCTTCTGTATGTCTTCGTCACTGACAGAATCATGCATAGGAGCATCATATTCGTCTATGAGAACAACAACTTGTTTACCTGTTTGAGCAGCTGCTGCAAGCAAGATGTTCTTAAGACGACCTCCAAAAGACTTCTCATCTATTGGATTAACTTTTAAACCATATTTTTTCTCTTCTACTTCTAGTATTCCGTTTAGAATTGAATATGTATTCTCCAAACTATAATACTTACCACAGCTCAGATCCAGGTGGATGACAGGATATGCCGTCCACTCCTTCTCCATCTGTTCGATGGCAAGGCCCTTGAACAGTTCTTTCTTACCCTCGAAATAAGCCTGGAGGGTAGATACAAACAAGGATTTCCGAATCGACGCGGGCGACTCAGAAAATGAAACTTGGCATAATGAGCCAACTGATAGACGATAGCCGTCTTGTCAGCATAGAAGTAATTCCCCTTCACGATTTCGGAGAACGTTTGTATTCCCAAAGGATATCTCTTTGAAGCCATAATCTTACTCTTTATAATTAATGTACAAAGATACAGATAATATTTCAGAAAACAAGCATTTTTCTGATTATTAACAATATATCACTGCAAAAATAGAACCGCAATTCAACAAAACATGCTTGAAATGGGGCGGTAACTGCCTAAAAAATCGAGTTACCGCCCCTGTTCAGATATATTTTTATCTATATAGTGTGGTGACATACACCTGATGAAGGTCACCAACTTTCTTCTATTTCATTTATTCTATCACCCAATCCTCTATACTT
>ENA-OQER01000603-OQER01000603.1-human-gut-metagenome-genome-assembly--contig:-NODE-603-length-19235-cov-2.049613_pt1 | contig 19235 bp, 25 predicted proteins | sample MGYA00242797_ERZ504639 | MGnify/ENA primary metagenome ERZ504639 (study PRJEB26092, sample SAMD00036306) | human gut metagenome | host: Homo sapiens | study: EMG produced TPA metagenomics assembly of...
GGAACGACTTATAAAAATATGGTCGAACTGGATGAAGGCGGCGATGACCGTTATTTAAGGAAGGCCATGTTTTACGGATATGGCGGTCCCGGATGGGGCGGCACATTCAACGGCTATAATATCAAATCCATCATGGAAAAATACGGCTGTTCCTCCGAGACCCGTGCAATGCAGCATTATCTGGTCGATTATTTATATGACGGGGAATCCGGATTTGGCGGCTCCCTTTCGACAACTGCCAAAAACATGTTAAAAGAGATCAAGGCAGCCCTTTCAAAGATGCCGGATCCAACGACCATGGAACTGACACCAGGGCTCAGTGCTTCTGCAAATGGAAACCAGAGCCCGACATTTACATGGAAGGCAAATGCAGCTTTTGTGATCACGGTCCATCTGGAAAACGGGGTCTCCCTTGTAAATGAGACGACAGGAAAAACCGGGACCGGAAATGTGAGCGTAAAGGGCGGTGAAAAATTCCATCTGGAAGCAACCACCCAGAATATTGGAAGCCTGAAAGGAAAATATGCGATCACATCCAACTATCCGCTTAATTTCCATGCCATGCTCTTAAAGCTGGCGAACAGCCAGGATATCGGATTTGGATATTATACCGATACACTGGAGCTGAACCTGGAGGTAGACTGGCCGGATGAAGCAACGGTCAAGATCATCAAAAAAGATAAGGGAAGCAACGCGCTCCTTGCAGGTGCCGTTTACGGCATCTATGCAGATGAAGCCTGCACGAAACTTATCAAAAAAATGCCGGCAACAAATGCAAAAGGGGAATCCGAAGTAAAGATCACCAAAACACAGGATACCGTTTACCTTCGTGAGATTTCAGGCCCGTCCGGATACGTGCTGGATACGAAAGCCTATGGGGTAAAGCTGGTCGTGGGGCAGACCGCTTCCAAGAACTTAACGGATAAAGAGCAAAAGGGTGCACTCACCATTTATAAAGAAGGAGAAGTGCTCACCGGAGCTGCCGTCACGGAAAATGGTGTGACATTTACCTACGAAAAACGGAAATTGAAAGGAGCCGTTTACAGTGTTTATGCAGGTGCAGATATCAAGGCGGCAGATGGCACCCTCATCTATAAAAAAGGTGCACTTGTCAAGGATAATCTGGTTACCGGAGATGACGGAAGCGTTACGTTAAAAGACCTCTATCTTGGCACCTACACAGTAACCGAGACGAAGACTCCGGATAATTATGTATGTAAAGGAGAGTCCAAGACTATTGAGCTTGTGTATGCAGGCCAAACCGTAGAAGTGCAGACTGGCAGTGCAACATTTTTAAATGAACGCCAGAAGGCAGCAGTCCGTGTGGAAAAACAGGACGAAGAGACCAAAAATCCGCTTTCCGGAGGTATTTACGGGCTGTATGCAGCAGAAGATATCAAAGTTGATGGTAAGACCGTTGTTCCCAAAGGAACCCTGATCGAAAAAGCAACGACCGGAGCCGATGGAAAAGCTTCTTATAAAGCGGAACTTCCGATCAATTACAGCTACAGCATCCGGGAGATCCAGGCACCGGAACTTTACCTTAGAAACAGTGAGGATACTTACACCTTCACTTTTAAGTTTACCAATGATAAGGAAGAAAAGGTAAACTTTAGCCATACCTTTACAAATAAGCGTGTAAATGCAACGATCGACCTGGTAAAAGAAGACAGCAAGACAGGAAACAGCGCACAGGGAGATGCCGTATTTGAAGGAGCCATTTACGGGCTCTATGCAAGGGAAGACATTAACCATCCGGATGGCAGGAGCGGAGTTCTTTATAAAAAGGACGAGCAGGTAGCTACCTGACGACCGATAATGCGGGAAAAGCAAGTGTAAGCAACCTGTATCTTGGAAGTATTATTTGAAGGAGATCACGCCTCCAGTAGGTTATCTTCTGGACGAAGAGGAGCATGATGTAAACTGTAACTACGAAGGAGACCAGGTAGAGACGGTAAAACGAAATACCGTTTCCAAAGAAGACGTGATCAAACAGCCGTTCCAGTTAATCAAAGCAGCGGATAATGATAAGACCGATGCGGATCTTTTAAAAGGTGCCGGATTCTCTGCTTATCTGATCAGCAGCCTGACTGTAAAGGACGATGGAAGCTATGACTTTACAAATGCGACCCCGACCGTTCTTACGGAAGACGGAAAACAGAAATGTTTACCGATGAACGCGGCTATGCGTGCAGCATCCCGATCCCTTATGGACGATACATTGTCCGTGAGACCACAACACCGCATAATTTCATGCCGGTAGATGATTTTATCGTAACCGTAACTGAGAACAGCACCACACCGCAGGTATGGAGAGTCCTTTTGGACGATGAGTTCAAAGCAAAGCTTAAGATCGTGAAACAGGATGATGAGACCAAACAGCCGGTCCTCCTTGCCAATACAGAATTCAAAGTGTACGACCTGGATGCGAAAAAGTATGTGGAACAGGTAACGACCTATCCAAATACGGTTGTCCATAAATCTATTTACGGACGAAAATGGTTACCTGATCCTTCCGGAATCCTTAAAATGCGGAAATTACAGGATAGAGGAAGTGAGCGCACCGGATGGCTACACTCAGAATACCCAGTATGTGGAGATCAAAGTTGACAAGAATACAGCTTATCAGATGGATTCTGTCAGCGGGGATGCCATCATTACCGTGACCTATGAAAACCATCCGGTCAAAGGTAACTGGTGATCCATAAATCCGGTGAAACCTTAAAATCCTTTAAAAAGGATTTTGTATACGAAGAAACTTCCCTGGAAGGGGCAGAATTTGAAATCTACGCAGCAGAAGATATTTTCACACCGGATCATCAGGTGGATGAGCAGGGAAACCGTCACGTGATCTATGCAAAGGATACCCTGGTAAAAACAGTGACCACTAATAAAAATGGGGAAGCTGTTATCAAAGACCTTCCGCTTGGAAAATACCGTGTGAGGAAAACAAAAGCACCGGCCGGATTTGTCTTAAATCCAGACAGTCAGGAAGTATCCTTTATCTATAAGGATCAGAACACACCGGAGATCGAAGAAAAACTGGAATTTTTCCAATGAACGCCAGAAAGTAGAGCTGAGTGTGGAAAAACAGGATGCCGAGACCGGAAAGGCTTTAAAAGGTGCAACCTTTGGATTATACAATAAAGAAGCAATTTCTTCCGGCGACAAGGTGATCGTAAAAGCAGATACACTGCTTCAGGAGATCACAAGCAACGAAAAAGGTAAGGCAGCGTTTACGCTGGATCTTCCGCTTGGCAGATACTATCTGAAAGAGCTGCAGGCGCCGGCGGGTTATGTATCTTCCGATGAGATCCTGGAATTTGATGCCACATACCAGGGCCAGGACGTAAAAACGATCAAATAAAATCCGTGAAGAAAAAACCAGCCGACAACGGTAGAAGTAACAAAAGCAGATATCACGACCGGAACAGAACTTGACGGGGCTTCCATGAGTGTACTGGATAAGGATGGCAACGTGATCGATTCCTGGACATCCGTAAAGGATTCCCCACATGTGATCAAGCGACTTCAGGTTGGAAAAACTTACATTCTGCGTGAAGAGCTTGCACCATATGGCTACTTACGTGCAACAGACGTAGAGTTTACGAATCTCTGATACTGCAGAAGTACAGAAAGTCAAAATGGAAGATGAAGTCCCGGTAGCAAGACTTCTGGTAAACAAGAAAGGGGAATTCTTAGACAGTGTATCCCTTCTTGACAATGCAAAAGGCATGATCGAGCACCTGTTCAACTATGTGACTGGAAACCTGACTGATGTAACCTTCAATGTTTACGCGGCAGAACGCCATCCGTGCAGCAGACGGGGTAAGTGCAGATTATTATGCAGCAGATGAACTGGTCGGCTCCATTACAACAGATGGAAATGGCATCGCCAGATGGATAACCTCCCGCTTGGACGCTATTACATCGTGGAAAAAGAGACTCACATGGCTACGTTCTAGATAATGAACCAAGATATGTGGATCTTACATACCGTGACCAGGATACACCTCTGGTTACTTATAGTGCCGACTGGCAGAATGCGCGCCAGAGGTACAGGTGGAAGTCCTGAAAAAAGAAAAGGACAGTAACAAAGTACTTTCCGGGGCAATCTTTGGCCTCTATGCAGCAGACGACATCGTATCTTCAAAAGGAAAAGTACTCCTTGCGAAAGACACCCTGATCGAACTGAAGACCACAGATGAGGATGGAAAGATCCGCTTTGTTGCAGATCTCCCGGTTGACAGCAGGTACTACATTAAGGAACTTGCCGCCCCGGATGGCTATGTGACAGACCAGGAACCGCAGGAATTCACTTTTGAGTACCAGGGCAGTGGAACCAGTGTTGCAGAGTATGCGTTCACCTTTGAAGATGAACAGACTACGGTAGAACTTCCAAAGCAGACCTGACGGACAAAAAAGAACTTCCGGGAGCATCCTTAAAGGTAACAGATGAGGATGGAAATACGGTGGATGAATGGGTATCCAAAGAGGAAGCACATATCATCAAGGGTCTTATCGTAGGAAAGAAATACAAGATGACAGAAACAAAGCCGGCAGATGGTTATGTGACTGCGGAAAGTATTGAATTTACCGTCGAAAACACAAAAGAAGTACAGAAACACCAGATGCTTGATGAGGTGACCAAAGTGGAAATCAGCAAGAAAGACATTACGGATTCCAGTGAGGTACCGGGAGCAAAACTGATCATCCTGGATAAAGATGGAAAGAAAGTTGAAAGCTGGACGTCCACGGATAAACCGCATATGGTCGAAAAACTTCCGGTAGGCGAATATACCCTTCGTGAAGAGCAGGCCCCGGATGGATACCTCATTGCGGAAGATGTGAAATTTACGGTAAAAGATACTGGAAAAGTCCAGAAAGTCAAAATGAAGGACGCACATCCGTATGGAAAACTGGTCATCAAAAAGACCGATTCCACCAGTAAGGCAGCCCTTTCAGGAGCAGAATTTGAACTGCGTGAAAAGGAAAGCGGAAAAGTCGTAGAAAAACTGGTAACGGATAAGACCGGAACAGCGACAAGCGGCAAGATTCCGATTGCTACTTATAAAAATGGAAAAGTAGAGAAAACCGTGGAATATATCCTGGTAGAGACCAAAGCACCAAATGGTTATGAATTAAGCAGCAAAAAAGAAGAGATCCGCTTTGAATACAAAGACGGAAAAACCAAGGTGATCGAGATCGTAAAAGAGATCAAAAACACCAAATCCCCTTCCGGCAACACACCGACAGGAAACAGCCCGAAAACAGGGGACAGCACCAACATCTGGCTTCCGATCCTTCTGGCAGTCCTTTCTGCCTGCGGCATTGGCGGCGTGATCTGGTATAAGAAGAAAAAAGGAAATTAAGGAATACGGTTCAGGCTGCTCGATTTACCGGCAGCCCTTTTTCCAGGAAGAATAATCGGAGGTTTGTATGAGACACATAAAAGAAATCATGATCGTGGCAGTCTGCCTGATGGTACTCAGCTTTTGCGTATGTACCGGTTTTGGCATTTACTTTATGTACCGGGAAGGTGTGCAGGAATATGAAGACCTGCGTACATACGTCAAGGAAACAGATGAGGATGACCACACAGAAGGAACAGACGGAAGCGATGGGAAACAGACCGTGGTTGATTTTAAGGCATTAAAAAAGATCAATCCGGATATCGTTGCATGGATCCGGATCCCGGATACCAGCATTGATTACCCGGTAGTCCCAGGGAAATGATGACTCCTATTACCTGACACATACTTTTAAGAAGACAGAACATGTGGCAGGGGCCATTTTCCTGGATTCCGATAACAATGCCGATTTTTCTGATGACAAGAACATCATTTATGGTCACAATATGAAAGATGGCAGCATGTTCCGCGGACTTCGAAATTTCCTTGGCGATAAATTTTTAAAAGAACACCATATCCTCTATCTGTATCTTCCGGATGAAGGGGTATGGATCTTTGTGATCGTAAAATGCGAGTATACACCGGCAGATGGAGATGCTTTTTTACTTGGAACGCAGGAAGAAGTCCCGACGCTTCTGCTTTCCACCTGTGGAACAGATGCCTCCAAACGTCTGGTCATATGGTGTGAAAGGCAGGAAGAGAAAGGTGGGCAGATAGAATATTCTGACGAGGAAGCAGAAGTACAGGAAGCTACGGATGATCTTGCTTTCTTAGATGGGGAGTTTGTAGAAAACGAAACCCATGATTTTATTTAAATGTTTGCAGAAATTTAATGGATAATTTCTAAAAAAATATAACATTTTAATTTTCAGGTCTTTCTGGATGGACAGGAACAATAATAGTCTATCCGGGAGGGCCTTTTTTTTATTGCAAGAATGGCGTAAAATGGCACTTTTTGATGGAAATACGATTGCAGAAAAATGAAAAAGAAATATTAGTTCTGACTATCATGTCCAGTATGCCGCAAATCATTTGGAGAAGGCGAAGGACGTGTTTATGAAAGTGATGAAGATCCTCTGGATTTATATAGCCCAGTGGAAGGAAAAATAGAAATTAAACTGAGATGATAAAAAAATATATAAAAAAGAATTGACAATTATATTCTACAGTTGTAGAATACAATTAACTTCTACAGATGTAGAAAATAAAATTCTAGGAGAATCCACGATGAAGACAAAATTTATGACACTTATGACGGTAGCAACACTTGGGATTTTTTCAGCTGCAACGGTTATGGCAGCAGGAAATAACGATTTCTATACACAGCCGCCGGCTGGATCTGAATGGGAAAAAGCAGATACGGAAGGTACCTATGCAAGCTATACGAACGGAAATGATTATGTAAATATCTATAAATATTCACTGGAGGATGTCAAAACAGGGATTGCCAAATGCAATGACACATACGATGCCTGCTATCAGACAATTTATTCAGAGGGAAACAGCCTGTATATGGCAGTGGGATATGCAAAAGATGCAGATGACATCAGTGACGTCAGAAAATTTGTAGAATATATTTCTTATCCTGGAAATCCTTCACTTACCAGACAGGAGAATGAAAACCAGACCGATGATTCTTCTGATGATTCTGATAAGGCAACTACAGATACTGCCAGTCAGAAGTCAGGAGGAGATTCAGATTCCTCCGATACAGAAGAAAATGCTTCTGCAAAATCCTCGGACAGCAATGATGATTCCGATATCCTTTCTACCTCACCAATGACATTAGTTGACAGTGATGGAAATACTATTGAGATTAATTACATTCTTCACAAAGATTATTCTTGTGAATATCGTGGAGATGATGGAATGAACTATACCGATAATGGGGATGAGACTTATACCGACGAAAATGGAAATACCTACTCAGCTCTGAATGATGATACTCATCATCTGGGACATGCGTTGGAACAGCATGACCTTCAGGATGCAAACGGTAATACTGTGACGGTTACGGAAACTACAAATGGTGATTATTATTTCCAGGACGAAAATGGTACAGGATTTACGGACAATGGAGACGGGACATGGAGTGATGAAAATGGCAGCAGCTATACAGAAATAGACTGATAGTGGTCAGTAGCTGCAGGAATGGCAAGGGCATTTGCAAATTGTGCAAAAGCCCTTGCCATTTCCGTGAACCGTGGTAGAATAGAGTTATTCCTACATTTGTAGAAAATATGTAACAGGGGAGGTATGAAAAAGTGAAAAAAACTTACCAGAGACTTCCGGAATCAGAACTGGATATTATGCTCGTTCTTTGGAATAATACTCCGCCGATGACCAGACCGGAGATTGAGAAAGTGATCAATATGAAGAAAAAGCTTGCATCAACAACAATTTTGTCATTGCTGACAGATTGGAGAACAAAAATTTCGTGGAAGTGACGAAACAGGGAAAAATGAATCTGTATACACCCCTGGTTTCGCAGTCAGATTATCAGGCACATGAAAGCCAGAGTGTTCTTGAGAAACTTTATGGGAATTCACTAAAAAAGTTTGTAACTTCACTTTATCATGGAAAGAAGATCAGCTCAGAAGAAGTCCAGGATCTCAGTGAATTTCTTAAGAACCTGGAGGACAGGGAGGAATAGCGAATTATGGAGGTTTTCATTCTACACATTCTGAAACTGAATGTTATTGCAGCAGTAGTAATTTTACTGGTAAAAGTGCTTGCGACTCTGTTTAAAGGACGTGTATCAGCGAGATGGAAGTACCTTATCTGGCTGTTGATTACGATAAGCCTTTGTGTTCCGGTGCGCCTTCCGGCGAATCTGGCACTGGTGGATTTCAAAGTACTTAGAAGCAGTCAACAGAATACGCAAAGCCCGAAGATAACGGATTACGCAGTCAGACCAGAGGAAAGTCAGAAGATAACAGAAAACGTATCATCTGCGAGCAAAGACATGAAAAATCTGACAGAAATCCCGGAACAAAAGAGAACTGTCAGGTACGAATCAGATAAATGGCTGGGAATTGTGGCTGTGATTTTTGCTGCTGTCTGGCTGAGCGTAGCGGTACTTAAACTGACAGGAGAATTGCTGGCATATTATTTTTCTATAAGGAATCTGGAACGGATGAGTCTGCAGGTAAGTGATACGGTGAGTATTCAGATGTACCGTGCAGCGTGTCAAAAGAAGCACGTACGCAGAATACCGGAACTCAGGCAAAACGCAGGTCTTACCACACCGCTTCTTGCAGGACTTTTACATACAAAATTGTATCTGCCAGCAACCGGGTATTCAGCAGAAGAAAGAAAACTTATCTTTTACCATGAACTTACACATTATTGCCATCGGGATCTCTGGTATAAGATGCTCCTTCGAATCTGTGCATCGATATACTGGTTCAATCCCTTTCTTCTTATCATGCTGAAAGAAGCGGATAAGGATATTGAGAATCTGTGTGATACAGCAGTTGTTCGCAGAGTTAATAAAAAGGAACATAAATTATATCGACAGCTGCTTCTCAGGACAGTAGCCATGGAAAATCAGATTCCATATGTGACAGCAAGTCTTAATGACAGCGAAATGGTGTTTAAAGATCGGATTCTGTATATGGTGAACATTCGGAAACTCCGCAAAGGAATTCTTCCGGGAATTCTTGTGACGCTGCTGCTTGCAGGCGGTAATCTGGTATTTAATGTCTCTGCCGGGACAGATACAGTTTCAGTAGAGACGGAGAAGTCTGGTATTGAAAAAAATGCAGATCCAGAGAAAAATAATGTACCGGATTATGCACCGTTTTCTGAAATGGTAACTATGCAGAAAGCTGCTGAAACACAGGACGAAGGAGGAGTGACAGAGAATACAGATACAGAGGATTCTGTAGACGAAGAGGAAAAAGCAGATGCGGAAACAAACGATGAACCTGCCATGGAAAACAGCGGACAGGTAAGTGAAACGACCGATGATGGAATTACCTCTGACAACAACGGGTCTGTTTCATCTTATGAAAATCTGCCAGCAGGCGTACCATATACCAGTGGATTCAGTACTACTTCCGGTGTAGCATCAATTGTAGCACCGGGTGGAGGAGATGAAGAATCCAGAGTTCTTTACGATAACGGAGATGGGACCTATTCTGATTATTATGGGAGCCGATACAGTTATCAGGGAGATGGAAACTGGGCAGATGCCAATGGAAATTCATATCGTACCTGGAATGACGAAGGTTATCATTTCGGAAACCAACTGGAACAGCATGAACTCCAGGGCAGTAACGGTACTGTTAATGTAATAGAAACAACAAACGGAGATTATTATTATTGTGACGCAGATGGGGTCGGATACACAGACAATGGTGACGGCACCTGGACGGATGAGAATGGGAACATCTATACAGAATAAACAAAGAAGCAGGACAATGGGGATGCTACCCAATGCCCTGCTCCTTTGTTTATTCAAGATGACCCTGAAATCTGTTGCTGTTGAGGAAAATTCAGGCTCATATGCCGCTGTATATCCAGGCAGCTTTTCGGTTTCACTGACGACTTTGCATAGGCCACTTCCACGGCGTTCCATGTATTTTATGCGGTGGAACAGGTCAGCAATCACAGGGTTTCGTCGCATGGAACGGATACTGTAAATATCGTATTCCTTATCGTCCAGCGCATCATCAAAGATAGAGCTTTTTTCCAAGCCATTCCACTGGGTACAGAACATACGGGAGTTATAAACCGTGTGCTGATCGGTCATGAGCTTTCCGCATTGGTCAAGAACCCATTTTTGTTAGCCAGACCGAAGGAGATATAATCGGATGGCTCAAAGCGGAGGCCAATCCGTTTCAGATAGGCTGCTTCAAAAAGTGTAAAGCTGTAATCCTTTTTTACCGCGTCTGTTGTTAGGATTTACTGTTTTAAGGTTATGATTGTATGGAAGGTACCTGAATCGTTATCATAATACATTTGCAATTTCCGTGGTACTGTTTTACAACTTTTTTAATGCTTTTGATTCCGAAACCATGTCTGCCCTTGCTTGATTTATGGGATACAGGAAGTCCATCCTGATCATATACAGGGGTGCTTCGGCAGGAATTTATGATTATGATAACGATAAAGGTGAATTTTCCTTTTTTGTACTGTAAGCTCAATAAAAGAATCAGGGATATTATCTGCTGATTCCACTGCATTATCCAATAAGTTGCAGAATAACGATGTTAAGTCATGCTGATAAATATTTTGAACAGTACCGCTTCTGATGTCAGTATGAAAAACAATATGTTTTTCATTACATTGTCGCTGGTAGCGGCAGAGAATTGCATTCAGCATTTCATTATCACAGATTTTTGAGGTTTCTTTTAAGTCAGAAGATTCCATAAGCTGTTGTATATAAGCATTTATTTTATCAGAATCATTTTTTTCATTGAGTAATTTGATAGATTGTAGATGTTTTTTTATATCGTGAATCAGAATGCTCTGGTTTTTCATTTTTGTGAAAGCATCATTCATAGTATTCAACGGAATCCGATTCTTTCTGAAGAAGCAACTGCATATCAGTATATTCCTGTGATTTTTTCTGATTATATTGGTTGATGCCGAATACAAGCAGATTGACCATCAGCAGAAAAACAGCACAGATTGTTACCATAAAATCAATAGGCGGTGCAAAGGCTGATGTTTCACCCATTGCTGCAAAAGTAAAAATTATAAAAATAGACGAAACCGGAATTAACATTAAAAGAAGTTCGGAGTGATCGTACTGTTCCTGATTTGATTTTTTTCCTTTGAACAGATGAATTAATAAATAGATGACTGCAAAAAAAGAAAATTTTGCTAAAAACCGTATAAAAAACAAGTTCGACATCTGTTTCTAAGAGAAAATGCGGAAAAAATCTTGATGTAATCCCCAGAACTGCAATTTCAGATATACCCATAATTGCTGTAACTATAGCCGAATGGAAGAGTGCTAATAACAACTTGAGTTTAAACAACACATAAAGAAAAACAGTGTTAAACACAAAAAAGCTGACGACATTTAGTCCTGTTTGTTTGAGCAGGGAAAGAAGAAACAATATTGTATAAAGCGCACTCAATAATGCCAACCTTATTTTACTGCCATAAGAGGAGGTAAAAAGGTTGGATGTGTATTGCCATAGTATAACTGCTTCTGTAAAAAAACTAAAAAGAAGTAAAACGATATGTTCCATTTATTTTTACCTCATACTTTCCAGATATAGTAGATAAGCATTTTTAAAGGAACTGTATTTTCTACGTGTCAGATAAGCTGTGATCTGTTGATTCGATAAATGTATGGCGGAATGATCAAAGTCCACAATATGTTCGAAATTAACAATAAAGCTCCTGTGTGTCTGGAAAAAACTGTTTTTGGGGAGTTGTTCCAGCCAATGAGCCATATTATGAATAGAATCAAAATCTTGCCGGGTAGTATGTACAATTACTTTTCGTCCCTGTGCTTCTATTGCAATAATCTGTGAAGCAGGAAATGAATATACTCCCTGCTTAGTTTCAACAGGAATTTTGGTAGTAATGGAATTGTAATATGCTAAGGCATCTTTCATATTTCGGAAAAAACGCTGCTTGTCCAAAGGTTTGGAAAGATAGCGGAATACATGAAAACGCATTGCTTCATCCAAATATTCGGAATATGAGGTCACCACAAAAATAATGACATTTTTGTTTGCTTTTTTTAATTCATTTCCTACATAAATTCCATTCATACCGGGCATTTCAATATCCAGAAAAACAATATCTTTTTCGTTTTTATCAGCCAATAAAGATTCGCCACTGGTAAAGGAAACTAACTCGGGACATTTTAAATGATTTGACTCAAAGTAGGATTCAATATATTTCTGTACGTGTTCAATTATCAGAGTATCGTCATCACAAATTAAAATACGCATTTTTGCACCTGACTTTCTAAATGAATGTATATTTACATATATCTTATCATATAGAATTTCCAAATGCAAAATGCGTATGAAAAGACATTTTAATTACAATTTTGGTTCGTTATGTGTTTTTGTTTTGTTATTTCGTTTTACAAGCAGTTCGATAAAGTCTCCGGCAAGTTCTATGTCGGATTGATTACACAACCGTAGTTTATCAATAATATCCTGTGGAATATTATAAGCATGCATGCTGCCAAGCAGAAGGTAGTCTGGTGTAACATTGAGTAGATCACAAATCCGGATGAAAATATCCAGACTTGGTTTTTGCCTTCCGTTTTCGATTGATGACATATGGTTATTGGATATATTTAATCTTTCAGCAAGCTCTGCCTGTTTTATTCGCAGTTCTTTTCTGCGGATTTTGATTCGGTTTCCCATATCTTCATATTGAAATTCTATTTATTCCACCTTCTTTCATTAAAATTTTATCGATAGAACCTAATAAAAAAAAGAAGTAATAAAAGAAACTATTCTGCAACACATTTAGTAAAATTCCTTTACACATAAAAAAAATTCTGTATCACATTCTGTCTATATAAAACTGTTTTTTCGGTTGGAATATTACTGACAGCAGGATTACAAGTACCTTGCATCGTTAAGAAAATATGTAAATTAACCAAAAAGCACGATAAATGTTGTTTGGTGCAGAAAGGGTTGAAAACTTGAAAAAAATGAAGATAATGAGAATTGTCATTGATTTCATAACTGAGAAGTAAATTTTACGAACGTAAACATGGGAAAGGAGATCAGTATTATATATAGTAATGGCGTGTACACTGGCAATTTGTGCCATTTAAGCGCTTACAATAAGATATTTTAATTTATTTGAGATAGAAGAAAGAGTATGAGATTATGAAAGAATATAGATATTTAATTGCTTCTATAATTTGTCTAGGTACGGTAAGTATGGTGGGATGCTCTAAAAATGTAAATAGTATAGAAGAAAAGTCAGAAATGACAATGGATGATGAAATAAATATAGAAGAAAACAGTATAACGGATCAAGGTGATATTCAAGAAACAATTACAGAAAATCTGACTGTAAATACAAAAATAGAGATCCCCGAAAAAGTTTTGCAACATATAATACAGAATATAAAAATTTTGATAATGAAAAAATTGTTGAGCTTTTATGGCCGGAAAGTAGTGAAGAAGAAATTCAGATTAATGAATATGATGGAGGTGCCTCAGAAATAACTTTTCAGGATGAAACAGTAGCATTAGGAGCAGGTGTTATGAAATATGATAAAAATGATGAAATAAAATATTTATCAAGTCTTGCATCCTATGCGGAAGAAAATGCTCTTCTTGAAAAAAAGAATTTATCATTTATGAAAGAGGAAGAGGCTATAAGCAATATAGAAGCATTCTTGTCGAGTTTGGAACTGGGTACCAGTTTAGGTGAAAGAGAAACTTTCGCATTGTCAAAAGAAGATATGCTTAGCATACAGAATGCTATGAAAAGTGATGAAGACTATAAAAGCTTTTATGAGTCTGGCAAATTTCAAGAGCAGATATTTGATGCAGATGACGAAATGTACTATATAAAATATTCATTTAGTTTGGATGGGGTACCAGTTTTTGGAGAAGGCGATCCTACAGTTCAAATGTCAGGAGGAGTGGAGCAACCGTTACTTGCGGATCCTATGGGTGCTACATTTTTTATTTTCAAATTTGGGAATCTGTGAAATAAGATTAACTGGAATGGTAAATCAATTGAATATAGAAGCTGAAAATCAAGAAATAATACGATTTGATGGAATTAAAAAAAGCATTAGTAAAAAAATTTGGAGATGTTATTTTATTTGATAATTATAACCTATCCAATATGTGGTTGGAATATTTTCCTAAAAGAAAAGAGGATTCTTTTGATAAAGTGGAATTGATTCCAGTGTGGTGTTGTAAGTTTGATATAAATGGTGATATCAATGTTGATTATGCACTTCGGTTTAATGCAATTACGGGAGAAGAAATATCATGAAAAAGTATTTGCTGTTGAAATGAAACGTGCAATAAATATAGGATGGATCATAAGTATTTTAGGTGTTTGTTTTTTCTATATGTTTTGATTCCTGGAATGATCTGATGAGAGCTTTAACATCGCATACGGGAAGCATACACTATTTTTTTTGGAATTCATCATGGGGAGGAGTTTGTCGCACTTACTTTTTGCCAATATTTGCCGCTATTCCTTTTGCCACAAGTTTTTGTAAGGAGTATAAAAATCATTCTCTTTCATTTATTGTTTCAAGAGAAGGAAAAAAAGATATTGTACAGTGAAATATGTAATTAATGCATTATGTGGTGGTGTTACAGTGGCGATTGGTACTGGAGTTCTATTGCTAGCACTTTCTTTTGTTTTGCCTATGGCAGATTCTACCTTTCAAGATGCAGTTGTTTCGGATAGATTCCACGCATGGATTGCATTATATCATCCGTTCGAATATGGAATGTTAGAGGTATGGTCGGGATTCTTGAGAGGTATATTATGGTCCAGTATTGCATTATGTGTCTCGGCTTATATATCGGATCCTTTTGTAGTGCTTGTATCACCTTACTTTGTTAGTTTTTTTATTGTTCAGGCATATCGTATGGGTAATGTTGTTGATAGGTATCGTTTGGATAAACTGTTGACAGGGAATGTAATTATTCAATCAAGCGTACATACTGTTTTAATATGTACAATAGTTGTATTATTAATAGTGATTTTATTTGGAATTCTATTCCGAAGAACAGTTTTAAGGAGGTTGGAAGATGGTGTATTTTATTAAAGCACTTCGCATTTCAATCTATAATTTAAAAAAAACCATATCATCAATACGGGTACTAACAGTTTTACTTATTGTAGCAGGATTTATATTACAAAATTTAGAGGCTGTTTTGAATTTTAGTAATCTTGTTGGGGTAAGAATAACTCCATATGCATTTCCTCATTTAACTAATGATTATATTTGTCAACTTGTAATAATGGCAGGGGTAATTTTCATTTTTTCTAATGCGCCTTATGAAGATGATGGGTATTTTTATATGCTATCACGTTCAGGAAAATTGTCGTGGGCATTAGGACAAATATTTTATAGTATTAGTATTTCGTTAATTTATATTTTATTTTTGTTGTTGGTTTCTGTGCTCCCACTGGTTGGGAATATGGACATAGGATGTGAGTGGGGGAAAATATGGGGAACACTGGCAAAAACAGATGCAGGTATACAGGTAGGGCTTTTGTTTAATGTTTCAGAATATATGGTTAGTCATTATAGTGCATTATTTGCTTTGATGATAAGCGTTATATTAGAGTGGTGCTGTGCAAGCTGGTTGGGATTGTTGATCTATTTATTGAATAAATTGACAAGTAAGGCAATAGGGACTTGTGCGGGTGCTTTGTGTGTATTATTTGATATTTGTATTTCAAATGACTGGATGGCTTGGGCAAATCGTTTTTCTCCGATTACACTAGCGCAAATAAATACATATTCGGGTATTAATTTAAAGTATCATATTACATTGAAATATGGTATCTTATTTTTTATTATAGGAATCTTGGTTTTGAGCATTTTATGTGTTTTAGTAAATTATAAAGAAAATACCGAAATTAGGTTGCAAAAGTTGGAGGTAAAATGGAGAAAGAAGCAATGATATCAATAGAAAATCTTAATAAACAGTTTAAGAATCAGTTAGTACTAAACAATATTAATGTGAAATTTTCAAATGGGCATATCTATGGAATTATTGGAAGAAATGGTTCTGGAAAAACAGTTTTACTAAAATGTATTTGTGGATTTTTAAAACCAACAACAGGCGTAATTTCTGTGAATCATAAAATTGTAGGAAAAGATATTGATTTCCCAGAAAACTTAGGCTTTATTATTGAGACACCTGGATTTTTGTTGAATTATTCTGGATATAAAAATCTTAAATATTTGGCTTCAATACGAGAAAAAATAGACAGTAACGAAATTAAAGAGTCTATGTCATTGGTTGGTTTGGATTCCGCAGACAAAAAACATGTGGGTAAATATTCGATGGGAATGAGACAACGATTAGGTATAGCACAGGCAATTATGGAAAAACCTGATATTCTGGTTCTGGATGAGCCAATGAATGCATTAGATAAAAATGGAGTTGAAGAAATGAGACGATTATTCTTGAAAATGAAATCAGAAGGAAAATTAATTCTGTTGACGAGTCATAATCGTGAAGACATTGAAATATTATGTGATGAAGTTTATGAAATGGAAGAAGGTATACTTAACAAATTAAAAGAGAATACAGTAAATGAGTAATATAATAATCTATGTGGTCAGGCTTGGATATCAAAAAGTAATAGATGTTTCTGTTGACTTATAGTATTGAATACAAAACATTCAATATAATAAAAGAGTTCTACATTTTAGATTTACAAAAAGTCTTAGAAACAGAAAATATGCACAGGGAAGATATTATCAATTCAATTATTATCGGATCACGTTCATCCCAGAATCCAAAAGATTTGGAAAACTACTGCAGACATCTTGGGTTGCATAAACTGGCTCAAAATATAAAAGTATCTGATTGTCCATTGCGTTAATAGATAAGAGGTTCCACTTACAGTGTAGAATCTCTTTTTCTGTCAAAACTCATCTAACGATTTTTGTTGTTGTCGGTTGCTTCATATAGTACACTGTCGTTATAATTATTAACCGGCAATGGAAAGAATGAGGAAATCGTATTGGATACCACAGATTACACTTCATGTGCAGAGATTGAAGAAGCAAAGAAAGCGTTCGAAACCAAAAGGAATCGAAAAACGCTTTTTCATATATGACATATAAAAAATGGATCATAAACGATAGCAATATTATTTGCGAATATCTACCAGTCCCTTTTTCAGTATATATTCCGAGAACTCATATGAAGCTCCGTCTCCAGTCACATTCAGATACAGATTTTTGAGGTCGCTTTCATTTACGATCCAGGCCATGTTCAGCTGTACACTTTCGCCTGGTTTTATAGAGGAAATATAGTTTCCACCGTTGCCATAATTTTCAGAGACACTATAATATACCATTTCTCCAGTCTTTGCCACGCCGGTCCAACTAATGTAGTCATAACCATCGCCGGCCTGTTCTGTTGGAATGTAAAGCTGTGCTTTTCCATTTTCCTTAGTCAGGGTCAGTAAAGCACCAAGATAAAGCATATGGTCGATTTCCTCATTTGAATGATTGGTATAGGTAACTGTAACGTAGACCAATTTCTGATTCACTTCCTCTGACTTCACAATTTCATCCAGGGAATCAATTCCGTCACCAGATTTCACATAATTCAATGTGTTTGTAGATAGCTTTCCATCAGCGTCAATGGCTTCCGTCCATTCTTGCGGTATTTTGTCCGGATCGAGAAGCTGAAGATCATCAGAAATTTGAACAGAATCTACCTTTGCAGAAATCGTTTTTTCCAGATATTCACCATTTGTGTTTTCACCAATCACATCCAGATCAAAGGTGTCACCAATTTGGTAAATGGGTAGTTTTTTTCTCATTTACAGAAGTACTTATTTCATCATTATCATCTTCTGTTTTTTCAGATATCATCTCTCCGCTCCATGTAGGTAATCCGGCGGTCTTTACCATAGTCGTGTTTCCCTCAATCACCAGATTTTCTGCAACTTTTATGGCTTCATCCTTTGACACATCATCTCCGATGTAGATCATAAGGACACGATATAAATCCGGGCAGACAAGATAAATTCTCTGGTTAAGAGCCCCGCTTTCGGTAATGCTATTATATTTGAGATATATCCCCTGGTATTTCCCAAATGTACGCTCTTCACTATCAATAACATTCTGATCCTGTACTACCTGTCCCAGATCATTTTTATCCAACAGGACAAATGAAAAACTGAACCCGCCAGTCATGTCATGCTCAGGATATTGGAGATGGTACTCGTCAATCCAGCTCATGCCCTCCGGAACATATTTAGCAGACAGATCCACCTCTGGGATCTCATCTGGAAGCGCGGTTTTCTTTACTGCATCACCAGCATCAATTTTGACTGAAACACCATAAGAACCCTGTTTTTCCAAAAACCAGTGATACAGATTTACTCCTGCATATACTGCCGTGGAAACTGCCAGTGCACACGCAGCTGCCACTGCGGCAACTTCGGAGCTGTCCATCGTTTTCTTCTTCGCAGATTCGACACTTTATTATCCGCCAGCTGCTTTGCCACCTCATTTTGAATCATATTATGGATAAAATCCGGTGTTTCGGGAATATCGTTTTTCATATCTTCTAATCTCATATTGACACCTCCTGTAATTCCTGCCTTAATTTTCCTCTTGCCCTTGCAAGTCTCTTTTGAACGGCACCTTCCGATATTTCAAGGATCTGGGCGATTTCTTTTACACTGAAATCTTCTATATAGTATAGAATAACGGGTAAACGCAGTTCCTCTTTTAAGGAATTTACGGCTGTATATAATTCACTGTAATTCTTTGTTTTTTCTGATTCCGGTTCCTGTCCGTCAGCTAGATTTTCCAATGGGATAAATTTACTGGATTTACGCACAAGGCTGTAACATTCGTTGATTAAGATACGGATTAACCAGGTCCGGGCATAGTTATCGTTTTTTAATGTACCGACGTTGAAAAAAGCCTTCACAATTGTTTCCTGAATAGCATCTGCACAGTCATAGTCACTAAATAAAATTGTTTTTGCAGTTGAGTATAATTGTCTTTCTGAATCTAGATCAGAGATCCAAGTTGTTCCTTTGTCATTTAAACACCACCTCTTTTTTGCCAGCCAGCATTTCTTTACATCTATTAGACTGCAGAAATCAAAAATATCCCTAATAATTTATTCTTTTTACTTATCAATT
>ENA-OQER01000604-OQER01000604.1-human-gut-metagenome-genome-assembly--contig:-NODE-604-length-19232-cov-15.914211_pt1 | contig 19232 bp, 20 predicted proteins | sample MGYA00242797_ERZ504639 | MGnify/ENA primary metagenome ERZ504639 (study PRJEB26092, sample SAMD00036306) | human gut metagenome | host: Homo sapiens | study: EMG produced TPA metagenomics assembly of...
TATAGAGAGAGAGGATGACCTTGAAAATGCAATACGGTAGGAATATGCTTTGAGACTCTTGCAGCAAGACTGAAATAGAACTCAGAACCAAATATCTCTATCACATCTGGCTTAAAGTCATCAATTACCATCTTTAGCTGATTCTCATAATGAGACCATTGAATCTCATCTCTGGTAACATCCTTAATATGTATAAAGTCTAAATATTTATCTTTTCTTGACTTATGATAATTAGGAACAACATAATATGATATATTGTCTTGAACTACTTTCTGAAAACAATGTTCTTTGCAAAAAGCTATCCCAAGAGTAACATCTGAACATTTAATAATCTCTTTTTTAAGCGAAGCCAACCAACCTCCTCCATTATAACCACTTGTATTATTATCATTTAGACTTTTCAATCCAAATCCACCAATCCATAAAACTCTCATATCCTTATCTTTTAAAGAATTTACTATACCAATTTAACAATTTATAAATTAATAACCAATCATAACGTCTATACATCTTACCATATTTTTCTTTACTATATTCAGGATAATATTCCCTCTCTCCTAAGAAAAAACGGTAAACGCACATTTTTCTCCAAAAACCACCTTTTTTAAAATCAAGATATGCAAAATAATCCTCTTTAACATTTTTTCGAGGTTTGCTTGCTTCTGCAAAATCCCTATTAAAAAGTAATGTGGGAGTTTTAGATGAATAGACACGAGCAACAACTAATTGCCTTATCAGAAGTTCGGCATCTTCAAATCTTCGAATTCGCTCATCATATAAATGCTTTAACATAAACTCTCTTCTGAATGCAGAACTTCCATTACCCGGCATTACTCGTCCAAAATAACACTCTCGAAGTGCATTTTTTACTTTTCCCTCTAATGGATGAACTGCTAAAGTCCTTCTATTTCCATAACAGATATATTTATTGCAATCTATTATATCATAATCAGGATGCTTTCTTATTATACTGACAAAAGTATTCAAAGCATCTGGAAGTAATTCGTCATCAGCGTCAAGAAACACGATCCATTCACCCTGAGCATGTTTTGCTCCCGTATTACGAGCCTTGCTTGGCCCGCCATTTTCTTGCTGAAGCAATCTGATTCTCTGCTTTTCTATATTTGATTCTATATAATTACTAACAATAGAATAAGAATCATCTGTACTACCATCATCAACAATCACAATCTCATAATTTGAATATGATTGTAATAAAATGCTATTAAGAGTTTTTTTTTATTGTCTTCTCCTTATTATATAAGGGAATGACAACAGATATTAATAATTTATTCATAATCAACTTCTTTTACCCAATAATAATAATGAAAGATGTCTATTTTTACATATTAAACGATATGCGAAATAAGATAATATACAATAGACTATAGGTAGTACTAAATACAAAAGAAGTAACACAAATTCGTTATAGATTTCCAAATGACTCATTCCGTACAAAGTATTGACCATAACTACAAGAAACATATGAAAGGCGAAAATGAAAAACGAACTCTTTGACAATTGCTCATTGATTTTTATTCTTGAAGATAATTTCAAGGATAAAAGAATAACAGCTGATATTCCTATCAAAACAGTTATAGGCAAAATGCTTCGGTAAAACACATTAATAAAACTCAGTAATAAGAAGAGTCCCATACCTAAACCACAAAGAGAGCTTGAAACTTTAACATTTTCAATTCTATTTTTCTGGAAAAACAATTGTATATATCCGCCTATCGAAAAGAAGACAAGACCACGTATATCTATATTATCAAATGGCATAGCTATATATATTGCCAAAAGAATAAGAATTTGCCCCCCCATAAGACGTTTCAACAGAAAATATATTAAAGGCGACATGATGACTAATATTATCAAATCTCTAACATACCAAACGGAGTATGAGCTGGGACAGACATCATCGTTAATTCATGATTCCAATTTATATATCCAGTATCCGTACATCCATAATTAAAGAATATTTTGGGAGAGATTTTAGATAAAATTAGACAAACACTTGTACTGATACTTTCACCATGCCGTATTGTTTGTAAGAGCCATAGCCCTTCGTCATATACGAATCTCAGTATATTCCAAGAAAGATAAGGTATGAGCAATGTATAAGTACGAGTCTTTATTTTTTTTATCCAGATCCCCCAACTCCAACCTTGAATATCAAATTTAGTATAAAAGAGATAACCTGATATGATGAAAAATAATGGTACTGCAACCTGACAGAGAATTCGAGAAACCATTATTCTCGAAAAATCATATAAGTTTATATCGGCTAATGCACTAAAATTAAAACTATCTGTTTGAAACTCTCCAAATCCGCTGCTATGTATAAACACCACCATCAAAACAAGTGGGAATCTTAACCATGATATGGATTCAGATATTTGTTTTTGAATATGATTCATCGTAAATTCTGTTTCAAAAATAATAAGCTACTTTCACGTAAAACATTCAATCGGCTACAAACTTGCTCCCAATCTATTATTGCGCTTGAAGGAGTTAATTTTTCATCTACAATGCATTCCGTGAGACCTAACTGAGATAAAAGAGAAATATACCTGTCATTGCCTCCACTCGGATTCATAACAATAGAGAATGGCTTATTAAAGATAATAGAAAAGACCATACCATGAAAAGAATCAGTAACGACATATTCTGCGTCACGGAATTCAGCAAACCAATCTTCAATAGTATCTTCTTTCTTTACTTTTCCTCCAGCTTCTTTCACTACAATCGGCAAGTCTTTAGCCTCTGATACTTTTGATGCTACATTCATCACACTCTCGCCAACGACCAAGGAATAAACAAAAATATGATTCTCTTTTTTCGGAATATTATTACATACTTTTTCATAATCTTCCTTGTTCAACAGTAATGTAGGATCAAGCACCAAGGAAGCATCAACCCCAAAGTGATTCTTACACAAATCTACGGCAGATGCCTCACGTACAGATATAGCATCAAACCGTCTGGCAAGCCTTGAACAAGTTTTTTCCTGTTCTTTAGTATATTCCCATTCCTTACACCCAAAAGATGCAGCATACGAAAGCTTCTTCACCTTGTCATCAGCAAAATTCAAGAACATATTACCCAATCGAGGTCCAAGATTGAAAGCAGGACGCCACACCTGGTCGCTACCGACTATATATGCCTCTATGCCATATTGCGTGGTCAGAGATGGAGTAAAGTCCGTGACAGGAACCGACTTGATATTTTTAAGTACAAACTTGATAAAATTCTTGTTACCGATGCGTCCTTTGTAAATAGGATATACAGGAAGATTTCTAAAAGATCGAGTCCTTAATATATGCTTTATTGTTCGTAAGAACCATCGAGTACGGCTGTAACAAGTATCATGTTCAAAAGTCAGGGGATCATGACCTAACTTCATAAGTACCTGTTGGAGGGCAAAATTCTGAATGATGCCTCCATAGTTCAGCAAGAAATGCTGAGTTAATATTCCTATCTTCATGATTTGATTTTTGAGATAATGGTTCGCATGAATTGAGCTATACGAAAATGGTCGCAGAATGCAAAACTTACTATCGTTCTTCTAAAACCTGAGCCATAATCCAATAAATTCTCATGCGATTTGAATCTTTCATTCCATAATTGTTTATCAAACAATCCTTTTAATAAAGTTATGTATGAAAGTTTAAAATAATAACGCTCCAATTGCAAACGAATACTATTTGAGAGAGATTTATTCTTTAGAATGAGACTCACCCACAGGCTTTCCTGATTATAATAGCTTGGCGATTCATTCAAATAATTACTTGTCAATGCAGATGTATTTCTGCGCTCATAACCATAATAGGCTTTAGTATATAAGCTATCTTTTGAGCATAAGGAAGGCACTGACTCAAAAAAATCAGGTCTTCTCTCATGGTCAGTTCTTGGGGAAATGAAGCCTTAGTTTTCATAAGCCATTCCCTTCGCATCATCTTATTCCATAAAGCGCCATAAAGTTTTCCACAAAGTATCTCATTCAAGACTACAACGCCTGTCAGGATCGAAGGTTCCTGTTTACGATAAAGCTCTCCGTCATGTGTTAGTTCACGATAATCACATATAACAATATCAGCATCTTCTTCTATCGCTTTCTGGTACATATCAGTTAGCATGTTCGTATCTACCACATCATCTGCATCTACATATAAAATGTAATCGCCTTGTGCTTCCTCCAAACCAATTTGGCGAGAATGAGCAACACCTGCATGAGGCTCATGCTTCACACTTATTCCATAATCTTTTTGGGCATATTCATCACAAATAGAAGCAGAATTATCTGTACTTCCGTCATCTACCAATATGATTTCTATAGATTTAAAAGGCTGCTTAATGAGACGCTCTAAACATCCAGGAAGATACGAAGAAGCATTATAAACAGGAATAATAATGGACAGTTTCATACTATTTCATTATTTTTATTACACTATGGTTTGCATAAAGCAAGACACATACAAATTCTACATTTATATGTTAAACAAAGTAATATCTTTAATGCCAAGAAACATTATTCTTTAATATTTTATTTTGTTTATGATTTTGACCATCATCTTGAACAACAATGGTGAAATTCTAAGAGCCATAATCTTGACTTGCTGACCTCGACTTATAGAAAAACCATTTTTTCTCAAAACATTAGCATATAATACAGATTTATCCTTATCATAGTAAAGAAGAGAATATTCCAACTTTTCTTTTAAATTTCGTTCTTTACATACCCTTAGATATTTATTCCTTTCTTCATCGGGCATATTAATGGAATTAATAGTATTCGACAAAATCTGAAAATATCCTTCAAATCCATCCAAGTGTTGTTTTAAGTTTTTAGTAACTCTTGAATCAGAAGAACTACTAATTACAACTGTATGCAAAGGCTCTTCTATTGTACTACATTTATAACTATAAAATATAGGTAACAACAATTGCCAATTCTGTGGATGTCTTTCGCAGTAAATACTTCTTTTAGGATTCACCTTATCAAAAGAAGACATCCTTACCATACACATACCTGCTAAAGCAATTGATTCCTTACCATTAAAAAGTTCAACGAACATTTTTTCCTTTAAAACTTTATGGCGCTGAACAAACTTTAAGGAAAAGTCTTTTCCATCAACATAATTTGCATAACATCGAACAATACCATAATCTTCAGATAGAGTGCGGAACTTATTCACAAAAGTTGAAATCGAAGATGGAAAAGAAAAGTAATCATCACTGTCTGGCCATATTAAGTATTCACCAGAAACATACTTTAAACCTTTGTCTATAGCAGCTGCTTGTCCATTGTTATTCTGATATATGTATAACAAAGAATAACCTTTTTCTTCAAATTTACTCTTGTATGATTCGATTGTTTCTTTGCTATTATCTGTTGACCCATCATCCACAACTATCATTTCAATATGCGGATAATCTTGAACGAGTACAGAGTCCAATAACCGATGTATGACTTTTGCCCCATTATAACAAGGAGTCAAAATTGTAACTAAATTCTTAACTGTATTAAAAGTCATATAACCTAAATTTTATCTAATAATTGCTATTTTAATCAGAAACATTTTAATAACTCTTTCCAGTTCTGAACTTTAATTAAACCGACATGGTTGGAAGTATTTGGATTAGTACCATAGGCACTGTAGTAAAGCCAAAGTTTCTGATTAGCCCAAACTGCAGAAGGGCGATATATCACTCTGTCATCCCAGCGTCCCCGTTTTCCATGTGAAAGAAGGATACCCTCATATTTATAGTCCTTTTCATCAGGCGAAACAAAAGAGTATAGTCTTAAAGGGAAACCGTCAACAGATACATCATTACCAACAAGCCAATATTTCCCATCATCTTTAACAACATCTATATGCGACAAAATTCCTTTAGACAACGCATGCTTTGATTTCAACTCCATCATATCGCCATCTATCATCTCATAATAATTAATGGTGCGATACTTACCCTCAAAATCCTCAGCAGTAGAACACCACATGCGATATATACCATCTTCATAAATTAAAGCAGGACTGATACATAATCTTGTTTCATCGAAAGGATTTTTTAAGTTAAGCATAACTTCTTTTTCAGACCAAGTTCTGCCATCATAAGTAAAAACGACGATATATTATCTCTCTGTTTTTTCCATCATCAGTAGGATATTTATCTCGTTGAACTCTTCTCCACCAACATTCAATTCTTTTCAAATCAGAATTATATACCAGTTCTGGGTCAGAATTATATTCCTGTTCTTTGGGGAGCATGATATCATCTAAAGGATTAGCTCCTTCTAAGGATTCAAAATTTTCACCATCCTGAGAAACATAAATACAAGGGTTCTCTATGGCATCATTCATTCCTTTATATGGTGTGAAAACAAACCAGAATTTGTAGCCATTCCATCCTTCTTTAAAATAAAGACAAGATGGATGAAGCCCTTCGTTCCCACCATCATATGTTTCAAGATTAAGAGGAGACTTTGCATTCAACTTTTTAAAACATATTGGTGTATTCTTTATACGGATTAAGCGATGGCGTACTTTAAAGAAAAATTGTTTTATTGTCATTTTTTGAATTTGCTTTTAATTTTTTCAATGATTTTTAATCTCATTTCTTTATCTATCATATATTTATATCCCAATACAGCTGCTAACAATGAAGAAAGGCATACAGAAAATATAAAACGTATCCAACCTTCTTCCAGACAAAAATGCAACATTACTACAGGTATGGCTACTGAACCAAAGAAAATAAAACAAGGTAATATAGTCTTGTGCATAAACTCAGATAAACGAAGTTGTGGAATATATGTTGTCATATAATAAACGTTGCACATAGTACCAGCCATATAAGCTACTCCATTATAGGCAAAAGGAACCCAAGCAGGTGCACCCATTTTGAAAGCAATATATGAAATAGGAAGAACCATAATATATATTGTACCATTAGTCAAACTTGTTTTTTTAATATTGCCTGTTGCCTCTACTATATCCATAACTATGCTGGAAATTCCACTCAAAATGCAAAATATCATAACCAAATTGGTAAATATACAAGCACTTTCTGGAACAATGCCTAACCATAGATTTAATACAAAATGTATTTCTGACATTAAAGGAATAGCAAGAAAAGCCATGAGTACGAAACATAAAGATGCTCCTTCGTGAGCCAATTTTATCATTGCTTCATATTCACCATCTGCATAGCGCTTGATTATCTGTGGACGAATAGCCATTATAATATTGTTAGCAAATCCACCTACAGCATTAGTTACTGTACCAGCTATACCTGAAGCCGCATTTAGTGCCGTTCCAAAAAACAAATTAATTAAAATTGAGATACCAGATCCTCTTGCCATTACAGCCACATTACCTAAAATATCCCAACCTGAATATGAAAAAATCGGCTTTAATAAAGTTTTATCCCACAAAAAATGATAATGAGTTTCAGGAAAGTGTCGAACACAGTAAATACGATTAAGCACCATAATAAGTGTTGAAACACAAAGGGTAAGCAAGCCATACAATATCAACTTATCCATATTACCTATTAAGAGCAAATAGATAATAACCAATTTCAAGACTGTATTTAATATATCGAAATAAGCATATACATCCATCTTTTCATGGGCAACAATTGCAGAGCTATAAGGAGTTTGAGTAACTCCAAACATAAGAGAAATGATACTGACTGATAGACACAATTAGCTGCAAACATTCGCCCTTCGGGGATAACCAATTTATAATTGACCATCCATAAACCAATAGTTTCTAAAAGAACAAAAAGAATGCAGGCTATTATAATGTGTATAGTCAAGGTTGTTGAAAATGTATCTTTCAATCGCTTTGCATCACCGCGACCTAACTCAAAGGTAATAAAACGAGAGGTAGCTCCAATCATGCATACTTGAATAACATTAAACATTGCAATGACACTACCTACAACTGCATTTATTCCATAATCATCTACTCCTAATGTTCTGAGAACCACTCGACCTGTCACCAATGACAGAGCGAGAGATATAAACATACGGAGATATAAATAAAGCGTATTTTTTGCTATTCTACTATTGTTTTTTGTTTCGTCAGACATATTTTTATTTATACTAATGTTTTATTCTACCGTTACACTCTTTGCCAGATTTCTGGGCATATCTACATTCAAGCCCTTATCTACTGCCACATAATACGCAAGTATCTGCAGGGGAACGACGCTGAGAAGAGGGACTAAAGCATTGAGGGTCTGCGGTACTTCTATCACAGAATCGGCTATCGCCTTGACTTGTTTGTCGCCTTCGGTAACAATAGCCAGGATGCGTCCATTGCGGGATTTTACTTCCTGCATATTGCTGATGATCTTCTCATACAACTGGTGATGTGTGGCAAGGAAGACGATCGGCATATCGGTATCTACCAAGGCTATCGGACCATGTTTCATCTCGGCTGCAGGATAGCCCTCGGCATGGATATAGCTGATTTCCTTTAGCTTCAAGGCTCCCTCTAATGCTACGGGATATTGAATCCTCGACCGAGATAGAGGAAATTATGTGCATAGGTGAATACTTTAGCCAGTCGGGAGATCGATGGGGTCTGCTCCAACACTTTCTCCATCTTGCCGGGTATCTCTGCCAACTCGGCGATGGTCTCTACATAGTCTTTTTCGGAAAGGGTGCCGAGTTCATGACCTAAAGCCAAGGCAAAGAGGGTAAGGACGGTGACCTGACCGGTGAAGGCCTTGGTACTCGCTACGCCTATCTCGGGTCCCACATGAATATAGATGCCCGGTATCTGTCTCTCGGGCGATGGATGAGCTACTCCATTGACGATGCCGAAGATCAATGCTCCGTGCTGCTTGGCAAGTTGAATGGCTGCCAGGGTATCGGCAGTCTCGCCACTCTGGCTTATGGCTATCACTACATCATCGGATTCGATGACGGGTTCGCCATAACGGAACTCGCTGGCATATTCTACTTCTACTCGCTTGCGACACATCTTCTCTATGAGCTGCTTGCCGATGAGGCTGCATGCCAACTTGTTCCGCATGCCACGATGATGATATGCTTGGCTGACATGAGTCGGTCTTTATAGTCTGTAAGGGCTGACAACACGATGTGGTTGTTGGATGGATTGTCCTTATCCGCAAACAGGCGACCACTCATACAGTCTTTCAGGCACTGGGGCTGGTCGTAGATCTCTTTCAGCATGAAATGGTCGAAGCCTCCCTTGCTGAGTTTGGAGATGTCGAGGTCTACGGTCTTGATGTCATAATCGCATAACTTATGGTTGAGATTGATCATCTCTATATCCTTACCGATTCTGATTTCTGCTATCTGACCGTCTTCGAGATAGACTACCTGGTCGGTATATTCTACGATAGGAGTGGCATCACTGGCGATATAGAAGTCTTGCTTGTCGGCTCCTACTCCTACCACCAATGGACTTGACTGACGGGCTGCCACAATGTGAGTGGGGTTCTTGCATTCGATGACTGCTATGGCATAGGCGCCCACAACATCATTCAGTGACTGGCAAACGGCTGACACCAAATCTTTGCCATTCTGCTGATAGTATGAGTCTATCAACTGTACCAGCACCTCGGTATCTGTTGTGCTTTTGAACTGATAACCGCGTGCTATGAGTTGTTCTTTCAGCACCTGGTAGTTCTCGATGATGCCATTATGTACCAAAGCCAGGTCACCACTCATACTGACATGGGGATGTGCATTTTCGGCTGAAGGTTCGCCATGTGTTGCCCATCGGGTGTGGGCTATACCGATATGGCCTCCGCAGTCTTTGTCTGCTGCGAGTTCTTCCAAGTTTGCCACCTTGCCCTTTGTCTTATAGACATTGAGCTTATCTTCTCCATTGACAAGTGCTACTCCGGCACTGTCATATCCTCTATATTCGAGTTTCTTCAGTCCTGCTATCAGGACTGGATATGCTTCGTTTTGTCCTATATATCCTACTATTCCACACATAAATTTATGGTTATGTCGTTATATTCTGATTTGTATTTTTGTGTTGTATTTTTTCGAAAACCTACCCGTCCTCCCTTAACCTTAAGGGAGGGTCCACCTCTCATCTCGGTCTTCTTCAATAGTCTTTACGACCCCTTCGGTTCCCCTTGTAGGGGACAGAACGGTGCTCAAACCGCTACGCTATAAGGTTGGCGGACCATCAGAGGTCTACGCCAGCAGCAGAGCTGCGGTTTTTGTGCGGGGATGAACCCACCTTCACTCAAGGATTTGCTAAGAGCATCTGCCCCTTCAGGCGTGCTGGTTGCGTGAGCTTCTTGTATTTTAAAGTTTTTTCCCTTACAGGGCGATAGGCTATCATCCGTAATAACCCAGGGCGCTGCCCTGGGCTAAGAGCTTCTGCCCCTTCTGGGCGTGCTGGTTGTGTGAGCTTCTGCCCCAACACCATCCCTGAATCGGAATCATCTATCCCAGACTTGAGTCATCAGGCGGCGGAAGGCGGCCAGATAGCCGTCTTTGAACAGGGGATCGTCGCCGGGATTGGCTGCCTGATTGTCGGCCTCCAAGGCGTCGAGGATTTCGCAGATTTTCTCAAATTTTTGACGGTCCGTCGATACGGTCTTGAGGGTATGACGGGTGAGCAGATAGGCCTGGGCCAACTCTAAAACTTTTCCGTCTTAGACTCGCTTAATTGTCTTCGGACGGACATGGTCTTCCTTACGTCGCCTATCGAATCCGGGCTTTTCTGCGTGCAAAACATGCCCGAAAAATGCGTCAAGATTTGTAAAATGCTTGATGTAAGCCATAATTTTTGTTAATTTTATACTCTATATGTAAACATATAGATTTTGGTTATTTATGTATTTAATTTTATCTTTGTCATCGGTTACAATCTACCTGTCTAAGCATACTTTCTATTGGAAAACTCCCTATATAAAGAGCGTCCACCTTTCGGACTTTTGCTTTCACAAGGGTTCACCGTTTGACGCCATTTGTGACATCTCCGTGAATACCTGTGAAGGGTGGCATGGAAGAAGGTCACCGAGAGCCACCCATCGGTTTGTCTTGTCCAACTCATCAAGGGATGAGCGGAGCAAACCGAGGTCAAGTTGCTTGTATTTAGGAGCGTAAAACTTCATCTCGCTATGGAATTAACGATATAAAGGTACGATTTTCTAGTTAAACAAACGAAGAAATAAAGTTATATAACTTAAATGTCAGAGAGTTAGAAATTATTCAGTAAACACTAAAAAGTCTGACCTTAGAGAGTGTATAGGGAGTAATCATATAAATTCTGTTTATCTTTTGTAAATCGTTCTGTCATTTATTATTATTTATTTTATCATTTTCGATAATTTTGTTCACAATACATAATGTGTGACTATCTTTAAGTTCTATGATTTCTAGAAGTTGTTTAGTTGAGAGTCTAATATCATCTTTGTCTTTGAAAGACAAAACAATTGTGTTTTCCTTACATAATTGCCTTAAACCCATTTTATTATGATACATATTCGAAAACGCAACGTGCTGAAAGTCAAAATAAAATTTAGACATTATACTGTCCATGAAATGTTGTATGTATAAATCTCTCATAGATTCGGACAAACCAGGGATATTAGAGTTCCGATAAATCGGATCTGGATTTAATGCATACAACAATGCTGATGGTGAAAGCTTAAATATCTTTTTGCAATCTTCCCAATATTTCTCAGGCAATATAAAGCCAAACTGAATAGCCATATTTGATTCAACAAGTTGTTATCAATATGTCTTTGATAAAACTCGGACGAAAACAAATCGATAGGAGTTTCATTTGATATCACAAATCTATAGAATGAGGGAATATCGATTTCATTAATATCACATAAACAGACCTGCCCCTCATTTACTTGTAAAAAAGCGCTTTTATCAATAATATCTATTAACCAATCCTCATTAATAGTCTCATTGGTTTGAATATTTTTTATACACTTAGTGATATCTACAAGTCTTACATTACCATTATTACAAAGAACGTTATTCAATATAAGTATCTCGATTTGTTTTGCCTGTTGAACAAATTCAATCGTATGAATAACATCTACATAATTCGTAGACTGATAAGCAGTATAATTAGGAAGAATGGACAACACTTCACTTATCTCCGATTCTGGTACAAACTTTGTAGAGGAATTCAAAAACGTGAATTTTCCATCAATGAAACCTACCAACCACCATATTTGATGCTTGTAATATACTAGGCTGATTTCTGCAATTCTCCCAATATTTAAATTATTTACTATTGTTTCGACCTCTTTTTCACTTGATAAAATATTAAAATTAGAAAGAAGTTTTATTATGTCGTCATTTGCAATCAATTGTACTGTTGAATCATTAAAAAAATCGGTTAGATAAGAACCCATCACAGAACCATTGGCTCCGCTTAAAGCAATCATCAAGCCTATTGCATTAGGATTTTTCTTTCGCTCTATTGCCAATTTGCCTATAAACTTTAACCAATCTGTCATATTAATAGGCGATTCATGTGCTTTACATTCGCAAATTACTGGTGTTCTTATATCTTTAATGCCTGTTTGATTGGATTTTTGCGCTGTTACATCAAGTTCACTCGCTCCAGAGACTTGCATGTTTGGTATTATGTCAACATATCCTTGCGACCTCAATATCTTAATTGCAAGTTGCTCCAACTGTGTTCCTTTATCATCTTTGTTCTTACCTAATATCAATAGTTTCATATTTCTCCATTAAATTATTACAGCTCTGTAGTGTCCCATTAAAAATGGGGTAACTACTCAGCACCCATGGAAGCCCCGGCTTCGGACTGGAGTTGTTACCAAAAACGCAGCTTTACTAACGCATCAAATCAAGAATGGCAAATGCAAGCGAATTTGCACCTCAGTCATCCATTCAGAATGTTCTATTAAAGCATTAATTTTCTTTTCAGAAAGTCCTATTAAATTTGTACAAACATTCGTTGCAATTGAATGACTCTTCGGAATGCTTTTAACTAAATCATCCCATCCTATATTCTTTTTGACAATGGCTAAAATTTCTTCAAAAGCAACACTATAAGTTACATCATTATTCAAGCGAGAAATCATGTCCTCTGATATTCCATGACATGCAATAACATTCTTTGTAATAAATCCATCCTTAATGTTTTTCACGAAGCGTTCAGGAAACTCTTCATATCGGTCCCATAACAAATCGTTATATACATATATAACCTTTTTTTTTGTTCTCTGGAATATAACTATTGTGTTGTCGTTGGAAATTCTTGATACGACGCATCAAGATGTCAGACGTTGTTTTTAATGTTAAAAATAAATTTACACACCATTTTGAAGATATTTTTGTATTTCCAGCATCACTCACAATGGCATAATCAACAAAAAAATGTCTATCGTGGCCCTCAAATTTATGAGCACCTTGATTATCATACAGACCTCCATCTACCAATAAAGGACTTTTATCACATTGCCCTGTTTGATATTTTTTACCAATTTTAATAGGCGAAAAAGCAAATGGCACACAAGAGGAGGCCATTACCGCCTTTGCCAATGGAAAATTCTCAGTATTGAACTGCAGACTCTTTTTGTAAGGATAGCATACCATTCTATCTTGCGAAAAAGTAAACTGATTACCTGTAGATAAATCTGTAGCATTAATTGCAAGGATTGGTATTGGAGGAAGTGCAGACAATTTTGCCTTCTTGAAAAACTGCAAGTTATATGCATATTCTATCAACCTACTAACAGGCAATATATAATATCCAAGCATCAATAACACAAGTATCTCTACAATTATAGTAAGCCACTCAAATCCACAAGGTGTTATATAAGCAAACAAAATCGCAATACCAAATGCTAATAAGATTTCAATTACAGCTAACCAAAGGACATTGTGTTTGAGACTTGCGATGAAGTCTCTCTCAAACTCTTCATATCCTTTTTCCTTATTTAAAGCATAATAAGCGGCAGTAATAGAGCCTCCAGAAACAGATGAAATTACATCAACATTCTCCAATATTCCCAATTTATGAAGCGCCCTCAATGTACCTATGTGATAAGCAGCAGCTCTATAACCTCCACCAGATAGAGCAAGACCGATTCGTTTATTATCTTTATCCATAATATTATGACTATTTTATTTAATTAAATTGGATCAGCAGTTGAATAATCATCTCTGCCATCTGTATTACAATGATGCCAAACATTCATTGTATTATGAGTGGAATATATTTTCGTTCCAGCCTTTTTGAAAGCCCCGACTACAGCTTTATCAAGATAATGTCCATACTTTTCAGTAGATACAAATGCTATCTTAGGTTTCAAATGATTAACCATATCATTGGTGACGTTATAAGCACTACCATGATGGGGTAGTTTCAACCAATAAATGTCTTTTATTTGTTCTATATCAGATTGGTAGGCAATATTATCGAAAGCATCACCATCGGCATCACCAGTAAATAAAAATTTCCTTCCATCGTCTGGCTTAAACAAAAACATGATGCTACTTTTATTGTGTGAAGAAGGGTCTTTACCTATTAATTTCTTGCTGTAAATCTTTTTCGTTTCGGGAATTTCAATAGCATCATCCTCATCTTCTTTCAATACATAATCATACGCTTGCAATTTATTTCTAAATTGTAACGCCTGATTCCTATAAAATGATGATGATGGAGCAATTATATCTATGATACCCTCAAACTCATAACAATGTCCATCAGAAAAAGCTTGTTCTGACACAAGGGAACGTTCTTTTTTAACTTCACCTATTAGCTCCAATAGATTGGTCCCATGACTATCATATACTGTACGAGCCTCTTTTATAACATTATCTCTATTCTCGTACCATTTTACATCTTCTTCTGTTATACAATCACCAGGATCATTCACTAAGATTTTCTTAATATCAACACTTTTTTGAGGATGAATAAGCATTTCTTGTAAAATATAGATAAATCCACCATAATGGTCATCATCACAATGGGTACATATAGCCAAATCTATAGTATACGTTCCATACCGTTTTACAATGAAATCACAAATATCTTTACCATTATCATAGTAACCAGCGTCAACCAAAATTACATGTTGAGTTTCATTCTCATCAAAAAATGTATCAAGAAAGCATCAGCAGCACCAACACCGAGCATATCTATCTCATATTTTGTTACCTTCATAATCAATATTCTTTATCATGTACATTATAGTTATTTTCTAAACTCCTTAATTCTCTGTTCTTCCTTCAAGTCACAGACCAACAGCTGACCATGTTTCTATGTCACAATGTAGCCATCCAAGCTTTGAACTACCACCTTACTCTCATCGGCAACATGAACCACGCAATTCTTACATTCATACAAACGAATGTCTTTGCCTACCTTGGCATTGCCATTCTCATCTTGTGGGAGTAAGGTTTGCAAGCTGCCCCAGCTTCCTAAGTCGCTCCAGCCGAACTCGGCTGGCAAGGTATAGATTTCCTTCGACTTCTCCATCACGGCATAGTCGATGCTTATCTTCTCGCAGGTTGGGAAGAGTTTGCCGACTACCTCTTTCTCCTGTTCGGTATAGAAAGAAGGTGCCATATCGTCCATGATGCTGGCAAGGTTTGGCTGGAAGGTTCGGATTGCCTTGCTGATGGTATCAATGTTCCATACGAAGATGCCGGCATTCCAATAGTAATTGCCAGCGGCAAGGTATTGCTCGGCTGTCTCCAGGTTTGGCTTTTCCTTGAAAGCTTCCACCTTGTAGATTTCATCTACGGATGTTGGTTCTGAAGTAGCGATATAGCCATAGCCTGTTTCTGGGCGGCTTGGCTTAATACCGATGGTTACGATGGCGTTCTTATCGGAAGTATAGCTCAATGCCTTGCTCAATACTCGCTGATACTCGGTGGTATTGATCACCAGAGCATCGGATGGTGTCACCACGATGTTGGCTGCAGGATGCTTCTTCTGGATCTTCCAACAGGCATAAGCGATACAAGGTGCTGTATTGCGAGCTCCGGCTCTGATAATATGTTATCTACTGGCATGTCAGGGATTTGCTCCTTAACAATGCTGATATATTTCTCGTTTGTCACCACCCACATGTTTTCGACAGGCAGATTGGCTTCAATCTATCTACTGTCAATTGAATGAGGGAACGGCCGACACCCATCACATCAATGAATTGCTTTGGGTAATCGGGGGTTGACATAGGCCAGAATCGGCTGCCTACTCCGCCAGCCATAATTATGATTTGTATATCATTATAATTATGCATAAGACATTATTTCATAAAGAGCATTCGGAAATATAGAATCAAAGTATTCTTCGTAATTCGTTTATTATTTTCTGATGTTTGAGATATTCTTTTAGTTTTTGAAATCAATACAAATCTAATTTCTGATGCTCGTAATGCAATATTGTTCCTTGTGTATTAATGATTTCCAGTATTTTACTTGCCATAATGTCATTAATGGATTTCATTAACGGAACTATTTCCTGATATTCCTCATAGTTATTATATAGTATATGGAATTCTGATTCCTTGTTGTGTACTATTGCACAACGAGTATCATATACGAAACGAGCAACACCTTTATCTATATCTTGTTGTGAATTCGTAGCATCCAAATAATGATTTCCATTTTTTGTCATTTCATAATATTTGTCCACGAAAGTCCAACTGTTAGTAACTTCTGTAGGAGACAATATAAAATTATGGAAAAGTCTTATAAAGTTAGAAACAACAGTGTCTCTTTCATTTTTTGTATATCTTGAACTTAAATTTTTTGCTTCTCTTAGAAATGACTGTTTGATGTTAGCTCGATTGACAATTTCTGCCATTTGACTACGATATACCATATATTCTGCTATTTGATACATTTTTAAGAATGCGGTCAGAATATCTGTAGCATGAAGCCAATCATTGAAGACATCATAAATATCATAGTATTCTTGATATATAATTTCCTTGTTGTAAACAAATGAAGATAGAATAGGAGCTGTTCCCCAAGTAAATTTTAATTCTTTAGGAATAGCGATAACCTTCTTGTCGTTCATATAGGCAGCCAAAGCATAAGAATATAAATTCTCAAAGTTATTTGCTTCGTTTGTAGATAAGCCCATACTTGTTTTATTTACTTGTATTATGTAAGTCTGCTTTTTTTCTTTTTTACAGAGTTCTCTCAGCAAATCTTTGCGTCTCTTTGGGGATGTCATTATCGTTTCTAAAAACATAAGGCATTCCAAAGAATAAGTTTCATCGTCTGATTTATACAAAGTACAAGTTTCTACGACATTGAGATTGGCACTATAGTAAGCTAATGAACGGGAATATTTTTTGTCATGATGCGATTGGAATATCTTGATTTGACCACCGACAGAAACATCATCAGAAAGATCAACGCTTTCATCTTCTATAAAGTTATATATTGTTATGAGTAAGGGTTTTAACTCATGCCGCAAAGAAGCTGAAGTTGTTAGACATCTTAATGCTTGACTAATATTGTCATCTTCCAAAAAGTCTTGAATGTCATTATACTCATCTGTTCTTTTTGTGATTCCTGAATATGACTTCAAAATTTCCCAAAGAAGTTCTTTGTATAATTGTAACCTTTTCATTTTTATTTCTTTATTGACATTTCAAAAGCCATAACCCACGATGATGTTTCCCATCCAATAAGTCTTCTGTATAAAGCATAACAGCCTTACGAACCGACATTCCAATATTAATTTTAGCTCCAGACAATCCGTCATAGACTTTTGTATATTCCATCAAAGAAAAATCATCTGCGCCATGAATTCTTTCTATACAAGATTCCATTTTTTGTAATATTTCAGAAGGACTATTGCTTAAGGCGTTAATGTGCACACCTATACCTGCCATAATGCCTGCTAAAGTTGTATCCTTTGCAAACCAATCAGATGCGAACTTGTCACTACTAATCTTAGTATCTAACTTAAAAAGTAAGCGCAAAAAGTTTTGAATAAAATTAGTTGTAAATACATCTTCAACGTATGGCAAGGAATAATCTGATACAACATCAGAATCTTTATATATCATATCTCGTGAAAGGCGCATTGGTTTCATGTTTAACAAAGACAAAGCTCCTATAATAACAGATGACATCATATAATTCCCTATTATTCGTTGTGTAACCTTCCCATCTTTTGAACGAAGTATCTTGATTTTATCATCATCAAAATTATGCTCTTCGAATAAGCGCATATACATCAATTCAAATTGATGGCTTAGGTTCATTGGCTTTTGACCAGCATTTAAAATCAACATCTGCTTGATTTCTTCTTCTGTTGTCAAATCCATCCATATATACATATTATAAGTCAAAAGCGGAATATTTATCTTTCAGATTCCATACATTAATGCTATTGTCTTTTTTAAACAAGTTTCTCACTTGTCTTGGGGAAACTGCCATCGTATATTTATCACAAGTATTACGAAATTCTTTAGTAATAGCTTTGTAATCAAAATTATGCCTCCCTATAGCCAATTCTGCAAGCTTATAATATATCCAAAGACGGAATGTACGTTGCAAACCATCCAATATATTGAAACGGCATATCTCTACTACATCTGAAGAACTTTCTTTCTTTTGGGTTACCAATGAAATTGGAGGTAAAGATTTCTTTTCAACGACAGCATCCAATATGGAATCTAAAAAAGGATTGTTTACTATACCTCTTTGAATGTCATAATTGAAATTTTGCTCAGAAAGGGCTTCAATATAATCGAGAAGAGAGACTTTTGCCAATATCCATCCTTCCTTTCTATCCAATATTTTAAGTTTCATCATTATACAATTTTTGGGGATTACATACCAAGTTCCTTTATCCTCTGTTTCTCCTTCAGTGAGCAGACAAGCAGTTGTCCATGCTTCTCTGCCACAATATAGCCATCCAAGCCTTGTACTACTACCTTCTTTTCATCGGCTGCATGAACCACACTGTTCTTGCATTCATATAATCGAATTTCCTTGACTACCTTGGCATTGCATCCTCATCTTGTGGAAGCAAGGTACAGAGGCTTGTCTTAGCGAAAAACTTAATTATCAAAGCATCACAATGTGCTGCCTTCAGTGGATAAATATACATGACATCCTTATATTTATCCTTAATTCCGCAACACTATAGTTTAACATTATTTATAAGTGCCTGAGCAACAAAAAGTTGCCCAGGATTTTGCCATGTCAGAATTTTCACTTACCTTAGTGTTGCGAAAAGAAGACAAGCAAAACT
>ENA-OQER01000605-OQER01000605.1-human-gut-metagenome-genome-assembly--contig:-NODE-605-length-19206-cov-4.290267_pt1 | contig 19206 bp, 24 predicted proteins | sample MGYA00242797_ERZ504639 | MGnify/ENA primary metagenome ERZ504639 (study PRJEB26092, sample SAMD00036306) | human gut metagenome | host: Homo sapiens | study: EMG produced TPA metagenomics assembly of...
GTTTAAAAGTTATATATTATTTATATTATTCTTGACTGCAAAAGTAACAACAATTTATGGAAACCACAAATTAATTTAAAGTTTTATTCGGCTTTTATACCTTATTAAACCATTTTTAGTTCCCTTTAAACCATTTTCCTATGCAAAAGCAAGAAGTCAGGAGTCCAAACTCCCTTCTTCTTACTCCAATCTCTATCAATCAGATGCTCAACTCGTCCAAAACCTTGATCAGTTTACGGTCGAATGGCTTATCTGAGCGGATAGCTTCAGAAAGCGGAACGTATACCACCTCGTTATTGCGTACGCCAATCATCACATTGCGCTGTCCCTGCATGATAGCCTCGATGGCACCACAACCGGTACGGCTCGCAAGAATACGGTCACGGGCTGACGGACGGCCGCCACGCTGCAAGTGACCCAGGATAGATACACGTACATCAAACTCAGGGAACTCCTTGCGCACACGGTCGGCATAATAAAGAGCACCGCACTTAGGACTCTCTGACACGATGACGATACAACTCTTCTTAGACTTACGGATACCACGCTCCATGAATTGAGCCAACTGGTCTACGTCGGTAGAATCCTCTGGAATAATAGCTGCCTCTGCTCCACTGGCGATAGCTGAATTCTGCGCCAGGAAACCGGCATCACGGCCCATCACCTCGATAAAGAAGATACGCTCGTGGCTCTGCGCAGTATCACGGATGCGGTCTACACATTCTACGATGGTATTCATCGTAGTATCATAACCGATTGTATTGTCTGTACCATAAAGGTCATTATCAATTGTTCCTGGCAATCCGATGCAGCATATATCAAACTCACGTGCGAAATTCATCGCACCTGTCAGCGAACCGTTACCGCCAATCACGACAAGCGCATCAATTTCCTCTTTCTGAATCGTTTCAAATGCCTTCTGGCGACCTTCCTCGGTCATGAATTCCTTAGAACGGGCTGTCTTCAGCATCGTACCACCTGTGCCGATGATACCGCTTACATTCTCTGTAGAAAAGGTTTTAATTTCATCATTGATGAGACCATCGTAACCACGATAGATACCTTTCACAGTGAAACCGTTGTAGATAGCCGAACGGGTAACCGCACGGATAGCAGCATTCATACCTGGAGCATCTCCTCCAGATGTTAAAATTCCAATAGTCTTAATCTTTGCCATAACTTATACCTTATTATATTATTATATATATTTTTAATGTTAGTTTATTATCCTCTCAGGATGATGTTTTTCATCCATTACCCCTACATAAACAGTAGGTATCCAAGGGTATACCCCTTGCTTTGTTTGGGTTTATCGATTTAAATAATTAGGTTTGCGGCACCAGCCACCAGGATATGGGAGAGCCAAAGGATAGCAAGTCCGATGACGCCACCCATCAAAGCTTTCCAGCCAATATTGCGGAAATACCATCCCATGTGCATACGTTCCATCTTCATCAGGGCAAGACCGCTGATTGTACCGATACCAAGAACGTTACCACCAGCCATTACGCAATATGCAATCATCTGCCAGTAGATACCATTGGTATGATAATCAGTAAGCATGCTGAATGAAGGATCATTCACATTTGCCAGATCATGAAGGGAGAAAAAGTTCATGGCTGTAGCAAAGTTGTCAAGTACAGTACTGATGATACCAGCCAAGACGCCATGCAACAGCACGCCAGGACGCTTATCATCCATACCGACAGAGTTGAGAAGAATAGCAAAATCGTCAAAAGCGCCGGTCTCCTTCACCACTCCGATGGCAAGCATGATACCCATCACGAAGAGAATCATCTGGACAACTCCGTATTGGAACACTCTAGGAGTGCGACGGTCAGCCATCGCATCCATATTCATGAGTTTACGGTTGAATATCTCGTTCACAATCCAAAGTACGCCCAATACGCAGAGCGCACCGAGGAAAGGACTTAACTTCGTAATATTATGGAAGGTAGGGATAAACCACAATCCACCGATACCCACAAAGAGCATCAGCAAGCGCTGCCATACATTGAGACGGGTATCATCCCCGCGGTATGGCATAGCAATCCATTCTGTCTCCACTCTTTCAGGCAGCATGTGCTGCATCATCAACAACGGAATGAGCCAGGCTGCAAGACATGGCAGCAGAAGCGACAGGAAATAATGAGTAGCCGTGACAGCACCCATATTCCACATCACCAGTCCTTCCGGATTTCCGATAACAGTAAGAGCTCCGCCACAGTTGGCAGAAAGGAGAATGGCACCTCCATACACCATGCGCTGACGACGGTTTGGAATTACCCCATGCATCATCGTAAGCATCATCACTGTTGTAGTAAGATTATCGAGATTTGCCGAGATAACAAAGGTTACGGCTGCGAGAATCCATAGCATTTTCTTGGCGCTTCGAGTACGTAACAACTGTCGTATGAAATCGAAGCAACCATTGTTATTGAGAATTTCAACTATCGTCATAGTGGCTAACAGGAAGAGTACGATTTCTGCTGCTCTACCCACATAAGGAAGGAAGATGTTACGGGCAATAAAATACTTCACCGTTGTACTGGTGGATTCTATCTCGTTCCACATTCCGAGATTCAGATAGCGTGAATAATCAGAAGAGTGTTCACTGGTCACGAAGTCCATACCGAAACAGATATAGAGAACCCATCCTACCGTTCCAGCAAAGATGGCTACGGCAGCACGGTTCACCTTGGTAATATTCTCGGTTGCAATGAGAATATATGCCAGTATCAGTATGGCAAGGATGACTAGTGTCATATCATTTATTTTATTATATTCAATACATTTTGAACGCAAAGGTAACAATTATTTTGTTATCGCCAACATTTCGGTGTCTTTTTTTAATGAATTTAACTCATTTTCATACAAATGAAATTTCGCCAGTTTTTTTCTTCCCTCTTCATTTTCATCATAGAATCAGATGAAAACACGGATTACAGAGAAGAACATCACAGGAAGAAATATCGAGGAGGAAGTTATCAGAACATTTAATAGGTTATGCGCATATATATTATGTATTTCCCCGAAGGAACCCACCAAAAACAGTGATTTTAGTTAAATATTATTAACAAAAAGAAGAAAATCAAGAGTAAACGCCTGTAATTCAAAGAAAATGAGTAATTTTGCGCCCGATTTATATAATTCACATAAAGTCAAACTTTATTAATTTTAATTTTTTAATTATTTTTTATGTCAGATTTAAAGAACGTAAAGCCATTGGACGACTTCAATTGGGATGAGTTTGAGAATGGCACAAGCGCAAACGTCAGCAAAACAGACCTCGAGAAGGCCTATGACGAAACTCTTAACAAGGTAACAGAACACCAGGTTGTAGAGGGTACAGTAATCTCTGTAGACAAGAAAGAGGTTATCGTAAACATCGGTTACAAGAGCGATGGTATTATCCCTGCTTCTGAATTCCGTTACAACCCAGACCTCAAGGTAGGCGACAAGGTTGAGGTTTATGTAGAGAACCAGGAGGACGTAAAGGGTCAGTTGGTACTCTCTCACAAGAAGCTCGCCTCAGCAAGTCTTGGGAGCGTGTTAATGCAGCTCTCGAGAATGAGGAAATTATCCAGGGTTACATCAAGTGCCGCACTAAGGGCGGTATGATTGTTGACGTTTTCGGTATCGAAGCTTTCTTGCCAGGAAGCCAGATCGACGTTCACCCTATACGCGACTACGACGTATTCGTAGGCAAGACAATGGAGTTCAAGGTTGTAAAGATCAACCAGGAGTTCCGCAATGTCGTTGTATCTCACAAGGCTCTCATCGAGCAGGAGCTCGAGCAGCAGCGTAAGGAGATCATCGGCAAACTCGAGAAGGGTCAGATCCTCGAGGGTACCGTTAAGAACATCACTACTTACGGTGTATTCGTTGACCTCGGCGGTGTTGACGGTTTGATCCACATCACAGACCTCTCTTGGGGCCGCGTAAGCGATCCACACGAGGTTGTATCTCTCGACCAGAAGATCAACGTTGTTATCCTCGACTTCGATGAGGAGAAGAAGCGTATCGCTCTCGGTTTGAAGCAGCTCACTCCACATCCATGGGATGCTCTCGACGAGAACCTCAAGGTAGGTGATCACGTGAAGGGTAAGGTAGTGGTTATGGCTGACTACGGTGCATTCGTTGAGATTGCTCCAGGTGTAGAGGGCTTGATCCACGTATCTGAGATGTCTTGGAGCCAGCACTTGCGTTCTGCTCAGGACTTCATGAAGGTAGGTGACGAGGTAGAGGCAGTTGTCCTGACTCTCGACCGCGCTGAGCGCAAGATGAGCCTTGGTATCAAGCAGCTCAAGGAAGATCCATGGGAGGCTATCGAGACTAAGTTCCCTGTTGGCAGCAAGCACACAGCTAAGGTTCGCAACTTCACTAACTTCGGTATCTTCGTAGAGCTTGAGGAAGGTGTTGATGGTTTGATCCACATCTCTGACCTCTCTTGGACTAAGAAGGTTAAGCACCCATCTGAGTTCACTTCTGTAGGCGCTTCTATCGACGTAGTAGTTCTCGAAATCGATAAGGAGAACCGTCGCTTGAGCTTGGTCACAAGCAGTTGGAGAAGAACCCATGGGATGAGTATGAGGCAATCTACACTCCAGGTTCTGTTCATCAGGGTACTATCACTGAGTTGATGGACAAGGGTGCTGTTGTAGTTCTCGCTGAGGGTGGTGAAGGTTTCGCTACTCCTAAGCACCTCACTAAAGAGGACGGCACAATGGCTAAGAAGGGCGAGACTCTCGACTTCAAGGTTATCGAGTTCGTTAAGGAGACAAAGCGCATTATCCTCTCTCACTCTCGTACATTCGAGGAGGGTAACGAGCCAGTTGCTAAGCCAGCTCACAAGCGTACAAACGGCGGTCGCAAGAACAACAACGAGACAGCTATGATCAACAACGTTGCTGCTAGCACATCACTCGGTGATATCGATGCACTCGCTAAGTTGAAGGCTCAGATGGAGGGCAAGGCTTAATCTTAAACAGATCAGGCTTTTGCTATTCATTAGCTAAATAACATTCAGGGGACTGAAATTTCAGTAATGAGATTTCAGTCCCCTTTTATTAGGTGTATTAAAAAACTATCAGGCGCTATCTGCCAACTTCAGTAAACTCATCACGACTAATTCATGTTCTAAAACCACTAATTCATGGTATTTTTCTATCAAAACATGTCGAAAAATACAAAAACCTTTGGCGATTTCAAGTTTTCTGTTTATCTTTGCAACCGAAAGACAATCTAGAGAAATCATTCTCTCAAGAATTAGCAGAAAAGAAAGAGAAGCGATTCTCCAGAGTACAAAAGGAAAAGAAAGTTCAAGATATGAAACAGTCAAGATTTATAGTAGCCGCTCTATCAATGAGTTGCATCACTACCCTCTCCTCCTGCTTTAAGGAAGAACCACTCAATGCCGAATGCGACATCGAGCAGGCATACATACATGTAGACAACAAGATTTTATTGAACTTATTGTTTACTAATCCATCTGATACATTGGTCAATGTGCAGAGTGATCAGACAAACATCGAGTTCACGATGAGACCATTTGCCGCTCTTACCAAACAGGCGCCAATATTCCGCCTCACACCTGGAGCGACCATCTCACCAGAAAGTGGAAGCCTTCAGGATTTCTCAAAAGGGCCTGTAACATATACAGTTACTTCAGAAGACAAGCAATGGAGCCGCACCTATCAGGTAAGCATCAAGAAGGGACAGACTACTATACTAACCGAGAAAGAATTCGAATTTGAAGACGCATATCTCGACAAAGGATACTACAACTGGCAAGAGAACTGGAACGGCAATAAACTCGACATCTGGGCAACAGGAAACTCTGGATTCAAAATGAGTAACAGTTCATCTAAACCGGAAGAATATCCTACCTTGATGATAGAAGATGGACACAGGGGAAAGGGAGTGCAACTCACAACCCGACGCACAAGCAAGATCGCTGATATGGTACACAAGCCTATCGCTGCCGGCAACCTCTTCATCGGACAGTTTGATGCCACCGATGCCCTGCGCGATGCGATGAAGGCAACAAAGTTTGGTCATCCATTCAGTTTCGATGCCCAACCTGCTAAGTTAGAAGGATGGTATAAGTATCAGGCTGGCGAAAAATTCACCGATAAGAATATGAAGGAACTTGACCGCCATGACTACGGAACCATTTATGCTGTGCTTTACGAGAACATCGATGAAAAGGGAAATGCCGTATTACTCTACGGAGATAATGTACAGACCAGCAAACAGATAGTAGCACTTGCTCTGGTAGGTGAAACCCATGATGACAACGGAAAAGTTGCTATTGGAAACACAAAGGAATGGCATCACTTCAGCGTAGATTTCGAGTACAAGAAAGCCATAGACCCAAACAAGTTGAAGAATGGTGGCTACAGTCTCACTATTGTCAGTTCATCCAGTTCAGATGGAGCTAACTTCCTGGGTGCCGTAGGCAGTACCCTTTGGATAGACAGTTTCAAGTTGATTTGCGAATAAGCTAAGGAGGAAAACATAGAATGAAGAAGATAACAATATTAGCTTTCCTGCTGACATGGGGCACTGCTACATGGGCAGGAGAAAATGAGAATCAAGAAGCTGAGGAGCACAAACAGGTAGAAGAAAGCAAGCGCACTCCGTGGAATAAATATCTCCACGGCTACCAGTATCAGGCTCGCGTGGCGTATAATATAGGAGGCACAGCCCTATCGGTCTTCCAGCCACCATCCGTACACTACACAGCTATACCCTGCAACCTAACTTCAGTCTGGGTATCGATGCTTATCACCCACTTTCAGGCAAATGGGGATTCGTTGGAGGACTTCACTTCGAAAACAAGGGCATGAAGATTGATGCAGGCGTAAAAAACTATTATATGAGGATAGTTCGTGGAGGCGAAGAGCTGAAAGGTATATTTACAGGCAACGTGGTTACGAAGGTAGACATGAGTCTCATCACTGTACCATTGCAGGCAACATACGATATTTGCGACAACCTCCGTTTCAAGTTGGGTCCGTATGTTAGCTATGTAACATCAAAGAAGTTTGATGGCTGGGCATACGATGGTTACCTGCGCCGCCAGGAGGAAGGTCATCCTAAGGGCGATCCTACCGGACAGAAGGTAAAGTTGGGTCATGATGAAGGCGAGCGTGGTGATTACGATTTCAGCGATGACATGCGCAACTGGCAGGTGGGCGTAGATTTCGGAATAGACTGGCGCTTGAACAACCGTTGGGGCCTCTGTGCTGATCTGAGCTGGGGGCTTAAATGGTATCTTCAAGAAAGATTTCGAGACCATCGAGCAGACGATGTATCCTATCTACGGCAGCGTAGGTATCACGTATCAGCTGAAGTAATATATAATATAATGTACGCGTACATTATTATATCGTAAGGAAGCCGTTTCTTCGAATTGATGGTCGATTGAACAGGAAAGGCGGTGCGGCATGCGGCAGGCTGAGGCATTGGCGATTCTGCAAAGTGGCGCGAGCGTCTTCCTGACGGGTGCGCCGGGTGCTGGCAAGACCTACGTGCTCAATGAGTTCGTGCGTCAGGCCCGTGCCGAAGGTGCGGCGGTGTCGGTGACGGCGTCCACCGGTATCGCGGCCACGCATATCAACGGGCAGACCATTCATTCATGGAGCGGTGTCGGACTTGCCAACGCGCTCACCGACAATCTGATCAAAACCATACGTACCCGACGCAAACGTAAGCTGCAGGGCGCTGACATTCTCGTCATCGATGAGGTTTCCATGTTGCATGCGTGGCTGTTCGACATGGTCGATCAGGTGTGCCGCATCATTCGACGTGACCAACGCCCGTTCGGAGGGCTTCAAGTGGTGCTGTCCGGCGATTTCTTCCAGCTTCCGCCAGTGAGTGTGGGTGGACGCAACCACGATTTGGTCACACCAAGCCCGGAATTCGTGGCTTCCCGCGAACGATATGCGAAAGCGGGACTCAATCCAGATGGTTTCGTCACCGAATCATTGGTATGGCGGGAATTGAATCCCGCAATCTGTTACCTGACCGAACAGCATCGTCAGGATGACGCAGTCTGCTCACCGTATTGACCGATATTCGCAACGGTTGCGTGAACGACGACGATCGCAATGTGCTCCTCACCAGACTGGGCACAATCCCCGAACCTGGTCAACAGGCCGTCAATCTGTTTCCCGTCAACAAGCAGGCGGACACGCTCAACGACATGCGCCTGTTCGAAATCAACGAGGAGCCGCACGAATATTTCGCCGAAGCCGCAGGACCAGTCAATCTGGTGGAACGTTTGAAGAAGAACATGCTTGCCCCCGAACGTTTGCAGCTCAAAACCGGGGCTGCGGTGATGGCCGTACGCAACGACACCGACCACCAATTCGTGAACGGATCATTGGGTACCGTGCGCGGATTTGCCGCCGAAAACAAGGCGGATGGCCGATCGTTGAATTTGAAAACGGCAATATCGTTACCATGAAGCCGAATTGCTGGGAAATGATGGACGGCGACACAGTGCTCGCCAGCGTCAACCAAGTGCCGTTGCGCTGCGCGTGGGCGATCACCATCCACAAATCGCAAGGTATGACGCTCGAGCGTGCGGTGATGGATTTGGCGGCGCACCTTCGCGCCTGGCATGGGGTATGTGGCGCTGTCTCGCGTGGAAGGCCTGCAAGGCCTGTATTTGAACGGTGTGAACGAACGCATGTTCTTGGTTTCGCCCGATGCGGTGCGATTGGATGGTGAGTTGCGTCTCGCCTCGGCGCAGGCATCCGATATGTTGGCTCATGATGCATCGCCGCGTTCCGGCAGAACATTGCCGTTCCCGACGGTGACGAGTTCGCGCAGGACGCGCTGTTCTAGTATGCGATTGCCTTGTTTGACATGTATGATGATTTTTGGGATTCGACGGATATGACTGTTGTGTTCCGTCCGTGCGTTGCCATACGTCGGTGAACGGGTGGTTGGATTGGGCTTACGTCCCCTTGCCTGAGTAGTTTTGGGCATATGACTAAAGCACTTCGTATGTCCACCATGTTCCTGCGCACTCTGCGTGAGGATCCCGCCGATGCGATGTCGTATCGGATAAGCTTCTGCAGCGCGCCTGCTACCTGCGCAAGGCCGCTCCGGGTATTTGGACCTGGCTGCCGCTGGGCCTGAATGTTCTGAACAAGATCGAAAACATCATCCGTGAGGAAATGGCTTCGATCGACGCCCAGGAAGTTCACTTCTCCGGTCTGCTGCCGCGTGAACCGTATGAGGCCACCCATCGTTGGGAAGAGTATGGCGACAACATCTTCCGTTTGAAGGATCGCCATGAGGCCGACTACCTGCTGGCGCCGACCCATGAGGAAATGTTCACCCTGCTGGTCAAGGACCTGTACTCCTCCTACAAGGATCTGCCGGTTACCCTCTACCAGATTCAGACCAAGTATCGTGACGAATTCCGTCCGCGTGCAGGCTGATTCGTGGCCGTGAATTCATCATGAAGGATGCCTACTCCTTCACGCTTGACAAGGAAGGCCTTGTCAAGGCGTATATGGACGAGCGTGGCGCCTACGAGCGTATTTTCAACCGTCTCGATTTGAAGTATGTGCCGGTGCACGCCATGGCAGGTCCGATGGGCGGTTTCGAATCCGAAGAGTTCCTTGCCCCGATGGAAATCGGTGAAGATACCTTCGCACAGTCGCCGAGCGGCAAGGCTTGGAATGTTGAGGCGCTGACCACTCCGGAACCGGAAGCCATCGACTTCAGCAACACTCCGGCCGCTGAAAAGCGCCCGACGCCGAATGCTGAAACCATCGATCAGATGGTTGAATTTGCCAACGCCAACCATCCGCGTTCCGATGGCCGCGCGTGGGAGCCTCCGACATTCTGAAGAACGTGGTGATCGCCGTGATGCATCCGCAGGATGACGAGCATGACGAGCCGTGGCGCGAACTGGTGGTCGTCGGCGTGCCTGGCGATCGTACCGTTGACATGAAGCGTCTTGAAGCGCAGTTCACTCCGGCTGAAATCGAAGAGGCCACCGACGAGGATCTGAAGAAGCATCCGGAACTCGTCAAGGGCTATATTGGCCCGATGGCGTTTGGCCCGCAGGCTCGCGGCGGTGAAAAGGCTGAAAACGCCAACGAAACCGGCGAAGCGTTGCGTTACCTCATTGACGCGCATATCGCCCGCGGTTCCGCATGGTTCACCGGTGCCGATGAAGCCGGAGTCGACTACTACGATCTCGTGTACGGTCGTGACTTCGAAGCCGACGGCGTGGTGGAAGCCGTGCAGGTTCGCCACGGAGACATGAGCCCGGACGGTTCCGGCCCGCTGAGCTTCGAACGCGGTGTGGAAATCGGCCAGGTGTTCCAGCTCGGTTTGAAGTATTCCAACGCGCTCGGCCTGAAGGTGCTCGACCAGAACGGCAAGACCGTGCCGGTGTGGATGGGCTCCTACGGCATTGGCGTGTCTCGTGTGATGCTTGTATCGCTGAAACCCACCATGACGAGAAGGGCTTGGCATGGCCGGCCATCATCGCTCCCGCCCAGGTGCATGTGGTGCCACCGGCAAGGATGCGGCTGCATTCGAAGCCGCCGAGCAACTGATCGCCGATCTGGAACCAAGGGCATCGAAGTGATCTTCGATGACCGTAAGAAGGTTTCCCCGGGCGTCAAGTTCAAGGATGCCGAGCTTATCGGCGTGCCGCTGATCGCCGTCGCAGGCCGCGACACTGTCAACAATGGCACCATTGAAGTGCGTGACCGCAATGGCGAGAACGCCGAAGCCGTGCCTGTCGCCGACGCAGCCCGGGTGATTGCCGATCGTGTCGCCGCGCTGCTGAAGTAATAATCGTATTTTTTCTGATTATTTCACCATATAAACGAAGATTATGGATATGCCATAATCTTCCGTTTTTTTATCTGGAAACAGGTAGGAGGAAGCATGATTGTGAGGAAAACATTTATGGGGAAAACAAACGAAAAACCATGCATATATCGGCAGTGCATTGCGGTGGATAAGTGAGATTTATCCACCGACTATCCACGACTCGCCCGAAACGGCGTCCTTTATCCACATTTGCCGGTTGCGCTTGTGCCAGTATGGTCGAATCAGGATAGTGGTTCTACCGCGGAAACGCAAGGAAGCGGAAAGGCGTGCAGAACCCCTCTCTCGCAACCCATTTCTCCGACTGCGCGTTGCTTTCGCACCTTCATCGGTGCTTTCCGCGGCCCTTTATTACCAATGCGACAGAAAGGCCGATCATGGCACAACAGCAAGCTCTCATCACCATCACCGGATATGTGGGCGCCAATCCCACGCAATTCAACAGGGATGGCATGCCCCATGCCAGTTCGTTCAGAATGGCGAGCACCAGACGGTATTTCGACAATCGCACACAGCAATGGAAGGATCTTCCCACCACATGGATCACGGTGAAAGCGTACCGGAACTATCCGAGAACATCTGCCAATCTCTGAAGAAAGGCGAGCCGGTTATCGTGATGGGCGCGCTCGCCACGGAAACGTGGGCCGATCAGAACGGCAAACCGCAGTCACGCATAGTGCTGGAAGCCAGCGCCGCAGGGCACGACCTTAACCGGGGAGTCACCACGTTGCGTAAGTTCGTCAAGCCGAACGACCAGCACCAGCCGGAAGCGAAAGGAACGGAACCGCGTGTGGGAGCCGATCCGTTCGTCAGGCAGGGCAGTGTGGCGCCGGTCGAAATCGTGGTTCCCGAAGATGACGAAGCCGCCGAATTCTCGGGAGATACCGGGGAATTCGACGGCGACATATATTAGGCGGCACCGATGCCTTGCATGCTTGGCTCCGATTGCCAGCCGATGATGTGGTTTGTTACCAGATGCGCACGCGCCGATCGGGATCGAGCCACATGCCATCCTCCGGCTTCACGTCGAACGCCTTGTAGAACAGATCCACGTTGCGTGCGATGCCGTTCGTGCGGCATTCGGCGGGGGAGTGCGGGTCGATCTGCAGATACTGCTCCGCCAGCTCGTCACGATTCTTGGTGCGCCAGATGGACGCGTAGCTGAGGAAGAAACGCTGCAAACCGGTGAAACCATCGATTTCCGCGCCTCAGCCAGCGAAGCTTCAATGGCCTCCATGGAACCGTTCTTCTCACGGCCTGCCACCTCGTCAAGAGCGAACGCATATGCTTTGAGCGCAATGTTCACGCCACTCAGGTCGCGATGTTCTCGCCGATGGTCAAAGCGCCGTTCACATGCGGAGCCTGAGCTGGATCGTCGGCGTATTTTTCGGCAAGCTGCGTTGGTACGAACGCGTTGTACTGGTCGATGAGTTTCTGCGTGAGCTGCTCGAAATTGGCCTTGTCTTCTTCGGTCCACCAGTCGTTGAGCTTGCCGTCGCCGTCGTACTGGGCACCTGATCGTCGAAGCCGTGGCCGATCTCATGGCCGATCACCGCTCCGATACCGCCATAGTTCGCGGCGTCTTCGGCGTTCGGGTCGAAGAACGGCGGCTGCAGAATGGCGGCCGGGAACACGATCACGTTCATGGTCGGCTCATAATAGCGTTCACCGTCTGCGGATTCATCAGCCATTCGTCCTTGTCGACGCTCTTGCCGACTTTGGCCAGCTGATAGCCGGTCTCATACAGGTTGGCGGCACGCATGTTCTCGGCAAAACCGGCATTCTCGCGCACATCAAGCGCGGAATAGTCACGCCAATGGTTCGTATAGCCGATCTTCGGCACGAACTTGGAGAGCTTCTCCAACGCCTTCTGCTTGGTTTCTTCGCCAAGCCAGGCGGAGTTGGAAATGGACACGCGGTAGGCATCGATCAGATTGCCGACCAGCTGTTCCATACGCTGCTTCGACGACTCGGGGAAGTGCCTCTTCACATATTCGCGGCCCACATCCTCGCCGCAAATGCCGTTGACCAGCGAAAACGCCGCGCTTCCAACGCACACGCTGCTGCTTCTGACCAGACAACGTCTTGCCATAGAACTCGAAATTCGTCTCATCGAATTCGTGCGGCAACTCCAAGGTGGAGCCGATGATCACATGCACGCGTGCCCACAGCTTGAGATCGTCGAGATCCGCGGCCTTCCAGAATGCGTTAAGACCGGTGAGGAAGCTGGCTCATGCACCACCACATGGTTGAAAATGCCTCGGAAATCAAGCGGCTGCACCTGAGCGGCGGAAGTCTGATCATATGCGGACTGCAGGATTCGATCCATGTGTCGAGATCATAATCGGCGAGCATTCCGCTCAATTCCGCATAATCGGTGGGATTATAGGTCTTCACCGAATCACGGGTTGCCACATTGTCCCAATGGTTCGCGGCGATACGTGTCTCCACGTCGAGGAAACGCTGGGCTTGAGCTTCGGCCTGCTCGTCATCGGCGGCGAGCTTCGCGTTCTTCAACTGCTTGGCCACCATATCGACGTATGCTTCACGAATCGGCGCATAATGGTCTTCACGGTAATACGCCTCATCGGGCAGTCCCAAGCCAGACTGTTCAATATGGATGATGTTGGTTTCGGGAGCGCCCGGATCGCCATACACGGCAATGCCGATCAGGTCAGGGCCGCCAGCCGGGTTCATCGCGCCCAAAGAGCGGGTGAGTTCAGCCTTGTCGGCAGCGACGTCAATAGCCTTCAACTGGTCTTCAATGGCCGCGAGTCCGGAAGCGTTGATGGCGTCGACGTCAAGGAAACTCGCATACAGGGCGTGGGACTTCTCGGCAGGCAGTCGTCGTCTTCGAGAATCTCACGAATCTGGTTTTCGGCATCTTCAGCGAGCTTATCGAACGAACCATAACGGGAACGGTCGTCAGGAAGACGATACATGTCGATCCATGGGCCGTTGACATAGCGGAACAGATCTTGCGCAGGGCCGGTCACGGCGGAGAACGATGCCGGATCGATACCCGAATTCAAAGTGGTACTCATGGCTTCACACTATCCATCTTTGGTGACAAAACAGTGTATCTGAAACGAATAATCATCATTCCGCAACGGCATGCATAAGGTGAGATTTGCATAATCGTAAGAAAAGCCAGGGAGAGCCAAGCACTGTAGGGCGTACGAAGTAGGGTTAGAGGCATGATTGAACTGAAAACACCGAAAGAGATCGAAGAGATGAAGCCTGCCGGCCGTTTTGTCGGCGGCATTCTGCGCGATCTCAAGGAATTTACCAAAGTTGGTACCAATCTGCTGGAAATCGATGAATTCGTGCACAAGCGCATCGTCGATCGCAAGGGTGCCGAATCCTGCTATGTCGACTATGCTCCGGATTTCGGTACCGGCCCGTTCGCGCACTATATTTGCGTTTCCGTGAACGATGCCGTACTGCACGGCGTTCCGTTCGATTACAACCTGAAGGACGGCGATTTGGTCAGCCTCGATCTGGCGATCAACGTCGATGGCTGGGTTGCCGATTCCGCCATCAGCTTCGTGGTCGGCGAGCATAAGGATCCTGAGGATCTGCGCCTGATCAAGTGCACCGAAGAGGCGCTCGCGGCCGGTATTGCCGCTGCGCAGCCGGGCAACCGTTTGGGTGATGTTTCCGCGGCAGTCGGCGATGTGGCCCGCGAATACGGCTATCCGATCAATCTTGAATTCGGCGGCCATGGCGTTGGACGTATTATGCACGGCGATCCGCATGTGCCGAACGATGGCCGCGCGCACCACGGCTACAAGCTGCGTCCGGGCCTGGTCATCGCCATCGAACCGTGGTTCCTCAAGACCACCGACGAAATCTACCAGGATCCGAAAGATGGTTGGACGCTGAAGAGCTCCGACGGTTCCCGTGGCGCGCATAGCGAACACACCATCGCCATCACCGACAACGGTCCGGTGATCCTCACCGTTCGCGACAAGTGATCAGACGGTAGCGTAAAACGCGGCAAAGCTCCAATACGACGGAGCGAAGCGTACGAAAAGAAGGCCGATGCCCACGATTATTCGGGCATCGGCCTTTTATATGCGTAATTTCGCGCGGAAATAGTCGAATTATTTGCCTTGCAGGAATGAAGTATCGGATGTCAATCGATTGATTTTGAGACGAAACCATGCTTGGAAACGCGCATGCCATATAGTGTTCGATACTTCCGAACGGTTAAGGAGCGTGCAAGTATGGCCACAGCCAATCTGAGTGTGGAATCCAAAGACTTCACCCTGCCGGTGGTCGAAGCCACGGCGGGTGCGGACGGCATCGTGGTGTCCACGCTGCGCAACGACGGCTGGGTCACACTCGACCCTGGTTTCCTGACGACTGCGCAATGCGAATCGAAAATCACGTACATCGACGGCAAGAACTCGATCCTGCGCTACCGCGGATACCCGATCGAGCAGTTGTGTGAGCAATCCGATTTCCTTGAGGTCGCCTGGTTGCTGCGTCATGGCGAACTGCCGAATCAGGAGCAGTACGACCGGTTCATTTCCGACATCAACCATCGCACGATGGTGGGTGAGGATTTCCGTACCTTCATGGGTTCTTTCCCACGCACCGCGCATCCGATGAGCGTGATGGCATCCGCGGTCAACGCGCTCGCCACCTTCTATCCGGACACTACTGATATCAATGATTCCGACCAGCTTGACGAGGCTGCGACCATCATTATGGCAAAGGCACGAACCATCGTCAGCTACATTTTCCGCCGTCGCCGCGATGAGCCGATGCTGTATCCGGATTATTCGCGCGGCTATGTCGACGATTTCCTGCGCATGTGCTTTGCGGTGCCGTACGAGCCGTTCGATTCCGACCCGCTGTACGTGCATGCGCTCGGACGCCTGCTGATCATTCATGCCGATCATGAGCAGAACTGCTCCACTTCCGTGGTACGTATCGCCGGTTCCGCCCACGCCAACCTGTATTCCGCGGTTGCGGCGGGCATCAACGCGCTGTCGGGCCCATTGCATGGTGGTGCGAATGAAGCGGTGCTCCGTCAGCTCAAAGCCATTCGCGATTCAGGCAAAACCGTCAAGGAATTCGTGGAAGACGCCAAAACCAGCGGTCAGCGCATTTCCGGACTCGGCCACCGCGTGTACAAGTCGTACGATCCGCGTGCCGCGATCGCCAAGAAGTATCTGCAGAAGATCATGGAACGCGCGGACACGTTGAAATTGCCTGCCGACGAGCGTGCGCTGTTCGACGTCGCCACGGAATTGGAGAAAATCGCGCTGAACGACGAGTATTTCGTGTCGCGTCACCTGTATCCGAATGTCGACTTCTACACAGGATTGATCTACCGCGCAATCGGGTTCGATCCGTCCATGTTCACCACATTGTTTGCATTGGGGCGTATTCCCGGTTGGATCGCGCAGTATCGTGAGATGCTTGCCGATCCGAACACCAAGATCGGTCGTCCGCGTCAGGTGTACACCGGTTATACCGAACGTGATTACACTCCGATCGACCGTCGATAGTTGCTTTTTCGCTGTTTCATGGACTTGTGATGCTGTTCGCCAAGCCCTGCGGCTAAAGTATTGCACGGAAACATGCAAGTAATGCAATCACTGTTGTGAAGGAGCGAAGAATGACCGATCAGCGCACTGCGTGGGGTTGGGGTCTGTCCAGCGTGGATGCGGCCGGCAACACTTTGGACGTATGGTACCCGGAACTGAAGCTTGGCGAGGCTCCGGAGGAGGTGGCACGCCCGAACCATAATTTTGGCAATCTCGCCCATGAGGGCGTCGATGCGCGTGGCGTGCGCCGCATTCCGGTGTTCACGGTGTCGAAGCTTGACGAACCGATCGAAGACGCAGCGACGCATACCTGCGTCTGCATCTGCTGAGCATGCGTCTCGCCAAGCCGAACACCCTGAATCTGGACGGCATTTTCGCAGCCCTCAACAATGTGGTATGGACCAATTATGGCCCGTTCGCGGTCGAGGATTTCGCGCTGCGCAAGCTTGACGTGATGGCCGCGGCCAACCAGTGCGTTCCGGGACTGCCGAAGGCTGACGTGAACGTGCTGTCGATCGACAAGTTCCCGCGCATGGTCGACTATGTGGTGCCGACCGGCGTGCGTATCGGCGACGCCGACCGCGTGCGTTTGGGTGCCCACCTTTCCGAAGGCACCACCGTCATGCATGCCGGCTTCGTGAACTTCAACGCCGGCACGCTCGGCGTTTCCATGGTGGAAGGCCGTGTTTCCCAGGGTGTTGTGGTCGGCAACGGTTCCGATATCGGCGGCGGCGCATCCATCATGGGCACCTGTCCGGTGGCGGCAAGCTTAAGAACTCCATCGGCGAGCACTCCCTGCTTGGCGCGAACGCGGGCATCGGCATCTCCCTCGCGACAACTGCGTGGTTGAAGCCGGTCTGTATGTGACCGCCGGCACCAAGGTGACCATCTACGACAAGGCCAAGGTCGCGGCGGGCGAACCGCTCGAAACCGTCAAGGCGCCGATCTTTCCGGCAAAGACAACATCCTGTTCATCCGTAATTCCGTGTCCGGCCGTATCGAAGCGCGCTATCGCAAGACCGGCATCGAATTGAACGAAAAACTGCACAAGAACTAAATATCAAATATGAAAATCTCCCTCATTACCGTCGGCAAAGTCAAGGAACAATATCTGCGCGACGCCATCGCCGAATATTCGAAACGACTCAGCCGATACTGCAAGCTTGACATCGTCGAAGTGGCCGACGAGAAAACACCCGAGCATGCCAGTGAGGGAGTGGAACGGCAAATCAAAGCCAAGGAAGGCGAACGCATCGCCAAGCTATTCGCGACGATGCGTTCGTCATCGCGCTCGCCATCGAAGGCCAGCAGCTGACCAGTGAAGAACTTGCACAGAAAATCGACGGTCTTGGAGTGCATGGCACCAGCCATATCCAACTCATCATCGGCGGATCGCTCGGACTTGACCCAACGATTGTGAAACGGGCCGACTACCTGCTGAGTTTTTCCAAAATGACTTTTCCTCATCAATTAATGCGCGTTATTCTGCTTGAACAGCTGTATCGTGCATGCAAAATCAATGCCGGCGAACCGTATCATAAATGACATGCAATCAATGTCGCGTAATGCGTACACAGGTTCGCGAGTATGATATGGCAGGATTGCGATGCGGCAAAATATGGTGAGATCGCCGAAAGATAATAAGTAGAAGGCCTTGCCTATACTAGTACCCCGTGAGTGACTACAGAAGCGAACGCGAGCAGCGAGAACGCCGTCGCCGCACCATGGTGCGGGCGGTGTGCATCGTCATCGCTGCGGCGATGCTGCTGAGTCTGGTTATTCCTGCTATCTACGCAGGTCTTTGACGCCTTTGGTCCGGTATGATCCTCCCCGGACCTGCAATCCCATACGTAACGAGACTGGTTCGCGGCTCGGCAGGATGGGAACGAGTATGTGGGTACGTGGAAGAAGTTGAGGATTGTGCGAAAGCCGTATGAGGCTCCATGACAGAATATAAAGAACGCATAAAGAAATGTATGGTGTAAACGATGGCAGAATTGATTTTTCCCAGGCAATCGGCGAGGCGCGCGCCAAATACGAGTCGATTTCCAAGGCGCTTGACGTCACCGACTGACCGCGCAGGCCAAAGATCTGAAGTTCAGGCGGCCGAACCGGATTGTGGGACAATCCCGAAAACGCGCAGAAAGTGACCAGCAAACTGTCGGCAGTGCAGTCCCAGCTGAAGCGTCTCGCTTCCGCAAGCCAGCGCATCGACGACGTCGAAACGTTGGTGGAATTGGGTCAGGAGGAAGAAGACGCCGACACGTTGGCGGAAGCGCAGTCCGAAGTCGAAAGCATTCAGAACGATCTGGCGACATGGAAATCCAGACCCTGCTCGACGGCGAATATGACGAACGTTCCGCAGTGGTGACCATCCGCTCCGCGCGGGCGGTGTGGATGCCGCCGACTTCGCTCAGATGCTGCTGCGCATGTACCTGCGTTGGGCGGAGCGCAATGGTATAAGGCCAAGGTCATGGACACCTCCTACGCCGAAGAGGCGGGCATCAAGTCCGCCACCTTCCAGGTGGATGCCCCTTATGCGTATGGTCGCATGAGCGTGGAAGGCGGCACCCACCGTTTGGTGCGTATCTCCCCGTTCGACAACCAAGGCCGTCGCCAAACCAGCTTCGCGGCAGTGGAAGTGGTGCCGCTCGTTGAGGCGACCGATCACATCGACGTGCCCGATTCCGAAATCCGCGTTGACACCTACTGCTCCTCCGGCCCCGGCGGTCAGGGCGTGAACACCACGTATTCCGCGGTGCGTATCACCCACATT
>ENA-OQER01000606-OQER01000606.1-human-gut-metagenome-genome-assembly--contig:-NODE-606-length-19190-cov-2.385039_pt1 | contig 19190 bp, 24 predicted proteins | sample MGYA00242797_ERZ504639 | MGnify/ENA primary metagenome ERZ504639 (study PRJEB26092, sample SAMD00036306) | human gut metagenome | host: Homo sapiens | study: EMG produced TPA metagenomics assembly of...
AAACATCATCCCCGTCATCAGGTGATCCTGTCCATGTACCATCAAAAGTGATACTTCTACCGAATCTCCATTTGCTTCTTGTGTTAACATCTCTGTCTGCGTATGATGTGCCTGAAGCAGTGATTCTTCTGCTGCCTTGATCTTTTCATCTGCCAGTTCAAAATTCCCTTCTTTTGCCGCTTGAATCGCCTCCACCGAGAACTTTTCCATCTCCTCCATATATGATCAGATTCATGATCGCCTGTACCTTTTTCTCGTCCATGCTCTTATCCTTTCATCAGATACTCTGACAATTCCAACACTTTTGCTCCATTCATCATTCCGTAATCAGCCATTGGAATAACACCGACTGGAATTCCTTTTGGCTCCATTTTTTCTTAAAATCCGCCTCCATGAATCTCACCTGAGGTCCGAGAAGTACAACATCCACATGCTGTTTTTCTACATAATCCTGAGCCTCCGCTGCTGCCACTGCAAAATTTCTGCATCAAAGCCCTTCTCTGTAGCTGCTTTCTGCATTTTTGATACCAGTAGACTTGTACTCATTCCCGCTGCACATGCCAACATAATCACTTTCTTTTCCATATTAAAATATCCTTTCCTATCGATTGATCGAACGGGCGATCATAGACACTGTGTGACGTACTCCACGAACTGCTTTACTGATTGCAAGAAGATTTTCTACTGGAGCCACTCCGCCATATCCTGCATCTCCGATATGCTGGATATCCACTCCGCAGATTTTATTCATGATTGCAATCTCCTTAATCGTATCTTCATCCGAACTTTCCTGACTTGTTCCAATCGCAGACAGTACCAGTCCTCCACAACGATGAACCTCTCTTACAACTGCTTTCAATTCTTCCATATCAAATCCCGGAACAGTTCCCACTGCCGGAACCAGAATCACATCCGCACCTGCCTCTATAAATTGTTTTGCGATTGTAAGATCTGCAACCGGCTCATCCGATCCGGCCCCGTGCATCTTACCTGCAATAACCAAACCGGAAAAATGTTCCTTAGTGAGGCGGATTGCTTTTCAATCTGTTCATTTGTCACTCCAGTTCCCGGATTTCCTGTCAGACACACAAAATCAAATCCTACTTCTTCCAAAACGCTTTACTGTGTCCAGATTCAACTGACGCCCTTTTGGAATATCCAGGCGGTCTTCTAACATCTCTGCTTCTAGATCTACTGGCTCAAGGTTCACTCCGATTGGACGTCCTACCAGACGGTGAAGCTCTGAAACAAAATTATCTCTGTCATGTTCTAATCCGTAAATATCCGGATTCAGAACATCCACACAGTTCAATAGAATCAAATCTGCCCCGAAAGCACGTGCGATTTCTGTTGGGTGATATCCCCTATGTAAGTTTTCTCTTGTAGCCACATTCTCAGAAAGAATAACACGCCCCTCACTTGCTTTAATACTCTGCTTTAGTTCTTCAGCATTCATTGCTAACATTTCTGAAGTATTTGCACTAATCAATCGTTTCATATCTCTGTGATCCTCTCCAATTCAATTTCAATTTTCTTCTTGCGCTTTAAAACGTTTCTCTACATTTGCAACAAATGGAAGATACAGCAACACATCTACTACAATCAGTACAATCTGAAGCAAAGATGCTCTTAAGCTTCCTGTTGCAAGAAATCCACTGATCACCGGTGGTGTTGTCCATCCAGGCGCTGTATAAGTAAGCGGTACCAGACCAATTGCCATCGCTCCATAAGCCAGAATCAGATTCACGATCGGAGCCAGCACAAACGGAAGTAACAACAGAATATTCAATACAACCGGAATCCCAAACATAGTCGGTTCATTGATGTTGAAAAATCCCGGAACCAGTGTGATGGGAGCCAGTGTTTTTGCCTGCTGACTTGCCTTTTTTCTGCGTGCCATCCATGCCAATGCAATGACAAGACCAATGGTTGCTCCTGCACCACCGATATATACAAAGTTATCCATAAATGGTGTTGTAAAAATATGTTTTAAAGGTTCCCCTGCCTTGAATGCTTCTGTATTTTCTCCCAGATTGGCAAGCCAGATCGGTTCCATGATCTTGTTTACAATATTACCTCCATGAAGACCTACGAACCAGAGTCCGCTACAGCACATTACCAGAATTACAACACCTATCAGGTTGTTTCCAAGAAGTCCAAGTGGTGTTCCAAGAATTGTCTTTGCAAGCATATGCATATTCGGCAGTTTAAATGCGTCCAGAATTCCATATACGATCAGCCATCCAACGATCAGTGCCGCTCCCGGAAGAATTGCACTAAAACTCTTTGAAACTGCAGGCGGCACACTCTCCGGCATCTTAATCTGAATATTGTGATTAATAAACCACTGATATACCCATCCATTGATCAGACCAAGGATGATTGCAACAAACAGCCCCTGTGCAGCCATATAAGTAGTCGGCATACCGTTTCCTGCCTCTCCTGTCACAAATGGTGTGACAACAATAAATGTGGACAAAGAGACAATTCCTGACGGAACCCCATCAACTCCGTACTGTTTTGTCATACTGTATGCAATTCCAAAGCTTGCTACCAGTCCAATCAGCCCGAAACTACTGTCAGACCCTTTCCAGAGGTATGCTGCAATCCCTGCATCATTCAGCCATGCCTCCAGAGATGGAATTGCAAATCCAGTCGCAATAATCATCAGAAGAGATCCGATAATAATCAACGGCATTGCAGAGTAATTCCGTCACGAATAGCAATCATTCCCTTATTGCTTCCTATCTTTGCAGCGACAGGCATCAATTTTTCATTCAAAAAATTTGTTCATAATTTTCTCCTTTTCTTCCTTTCTTTGATTCTATTCGTTATAAATAATAACAAATATGTTTCAAGATCCATTACTTTCGCGATAGTATAACGTTTCTTTGATATTTATACAATAACAGAATTTCTTCTTTTTGTATGTAATTAGTTTTATTTTATAATTAATTCCGTCTTTTTATATAATTTTTGCACTTCATTTTTGTGCATTTTCACTTATATTTTTAGCTTTTTCTTTTCATATTTTCCTTTTTAATTTTATTTTATAATCAATATCCCATTTTTTATCTTTTTGTGACTAATTTAAGAATTCATGATATAAATTCTAAACAAAGATTTACTTTAATCTTAATAAATGAATGATCAATTGAAAATGCAACAAACTACACTGCGAATTTCATAAATGAATCAAAATCATTGCTTTCCTTTGCGCATTGAAAAAGATAACGATACTTTTCCAGCTGAATGGTATCACAGATTTCGTGATATCCAGTTTCAAACGAACAGAACCTACCAGTACCCACTGCACACATGAAATGTGCCAGTGACATAAGCAGCCAGTACCTTTTGATTCCCTGTGCAGAGCGTATCTGATAGCTGTCCAGTGCCAGTTTATCCTTACACTGGCGGAAAAATACTTCAATCGGCCATCGACACACATACCAGGAAAGAATCTCCTGTGTAGATAGGGCTGCGTTTGTACTGATGAAAGCACGCAATGCTTTGGGATTACCAAATGCTTTTTCCGGATAACTCAAAAGAACTACCGCATTTTCTATGCCGTTGAGGTTTCCCTCGTACCGGTACACATAATAGTTTCGTTTTTTGACTGTCACAAGGTCAAATTCACGATGTGTAACAGACAATTCGGCGGCCAGTTCACGAAGTTTCTTTTTCATTCCCGATGGATACAGCAAACGGTTTGTTTTCAAAGCACCGATGGTATGGAAACCTCTCTGTGCAAAGGTATTGATTATCTTTTCAGAAATATACCAGCAGTCGCAAAGAAAATAGGACATTACCGGTGGAACAGGCAGCTCCTTTGCAATGCTTTGTACAATGTCAATCTTGGAAATTGACTTATTGTACATTACAAAAGCATAGTTCAGAACAATGCCATTGCAGGAAAGCATAACAGCAACTGCCTGATGCCCGTAGTCCTGTTTTCCCTTTAAATGGGATTGGTGAAAATACGCATCTTCAATCGGATGTAAAGCCCGTGACGAAGGCTTTGTCTTTGAAGCAATCGTATCGTCCACAATGCAGAAAACAGGCTTTCCGGTGCGTGCTGCTTCTGAATAAATAATCTCAATGACAGAGCATTTTAACGTATCTGAAAGTAATGAATCATCCATTTTCCGGAATTGAGAAAATGGGCAATCGTCGTTCTGTGGCAGGAACTGTTTTTAGCAAAGTCCGTAGTTTTTCCATGATATCCTGAAATGAAAATACTGATTAGGATACTCATAAGATGGTTTATTACTCGGTTCGAATAAAATTTGCATAAGTTTAATTTTTTAAACTGGTTGTATATGAATGAGGAATGATGTATAGTATTTGCGAGAGACACCTTCTTTCGTAAATGTTGCAAATGTTTGTTTTGGCACTTTCATTATACAACACATGGAATCGAGGTGTCTTTCTTTTATGCAAAATCACGAACTTGCTCATTTATAGTTTATTAATAAAAAGTGCCATTATCTGATGAACTGCGTAAATAACAAATGTATTTTTCATCCATCCCGGAGCTTGTGCCAACTCTATTGCTGAAATGAAGTACCATAAAAAAGCAGCCCCACACATTTTATATATATAAATCCATCCATTCTCCCCGTAGACAAAAGATAATACAAAGCTGAAACACATACCAATCCCCAAAATCACTACAGGTAAATACTTCTTCTTTGGCATTACAATTTCTGTCCAGTGAATTCCAATATATCCACCTGTCAAATAGTAGAAACTCCATCCCAAAATATCACCTGTTTTCACTGGAATATAAGATACAAGTACTTCCGAAAAATTGATGACCAGAACCAGTATTACTACAAATAATCCCACCCATTTCTGCCGCAAAATTCCCAATAAATAATCGGACTCATAAATGAAAACAAAATCAAATATAACATAAACCAAAATACTGGATTATATTTGTAGCAAAATACTGCATTTATGAATTCCTGTAACGAAAACGGTACTGTGGTATCGAATAATTGTCCAAAATACGGAATTCTCCGTGCTACAAAATGCAAAATATAGTATAAAAGATTCCATATCAAAAACGGAATGACAAGACTAAACACTCTTCGTTTTAGTTTTTCTGTAACTTTTTTCCATGTCAAATTCCTATAAAACAGATATCCTGAACACATAAAAAATCCCGGAACTGCCAGACACGCAATTCTCTCAACCAAAAAACTGATTGCATGATTAATCCACGCTACTGGTTCTATAAAAATATGCATATTCTGTGCATGAATGCACACAACAAGAATACATAAAGTAAAATTGTACCATAAAATGTTATTCTTAAACTTTTCTTCTTTCATTTTTCTATTCCAGAATTATTCTCACTACTGCTGATATGAAGAAAGATCTATTTCTTCAATTTCATAGTTATCTTTCAGACTCGCTATCTCCTGTGTGTAGAATGAATCGAAATAGGCATATCCATTTGAAAATTTCATAGTTCCTATATCAAATTGTAAATCTCCCTCTTTCGTTAATATCAAATCTTCACAGGCAATGCGAATATAACAGTTCTGGTAATCTTCTTTCGGACCAAACATGTGCATTCCCGTCACGTTAAAAGAATACGTGATATACATCTTATTCTTAGTTTCCCACAAGGATGTAATCCCGTCTTTCATATGGCAAAAATATGACTTCTCTAATTGCGGCTCACTAATTGAATCAAACCGTTCCATTGTACCAGCCAGTTCATTCCCTTTGTAAAAGGACGTACTTAATTTACCGGTTTTTAAATTAGCTTCTACCATATCTTTGCCTGATTCATTATTTTCTTTAAATCTTCTTCTGGCAAATCTTCAAACTTTTGCACATAGGAGTCTACTTTTTCCACCTTATATTCTTTGCTTGTATTCTCAAATACATATCCTGCTCTTCCAATTCGCTTGGAATTGTTGCGGTCACAGTAACCGTGTCTCCTTTTTGTATATCACTTGTTTTATCTGCCTGAAAGCTTATTTCTGACAAAATCTTGTCTTTAGACATATTTCTGATTTGTACTGCGGCATCTGGTGATGCACCTGTAAATTCTACAATCACATCCTTAAATAACTCTTCTTGACTGATAACAATTGCTGTCTGCAATCCACTGACTTCCTTTTTTATTTCACTAAATTTAAATTTAATACCTAATTCTTTTGCTTTTTCCTCATCAATTATTGATTTTACTGTTATTTTATCTCCATTTTTTAAATTATCTGCCGGCTGCACCTGAAAATTAACACAATTTTCTGCCTGATCTATCTTCGATAATCCATCTACCGCACTTCCCAAATCTTCTATATTTTCTATATCCTTATCTTTCACCTCAATATTCAATTCTTTTGCAAGCAAAGTTTCCATCTTGTCATAATCAACTGTGACCTCAGCTTTTCCTTTCCCATCAATTCCGGAAACTTTCACCTCTACACAATCGTTTAGATCAACCGTTTTCCCACAACCTCCTATTACGAATGCACTTAAAATAATTCCTGAAATAAGCCCCGCTCTTTTCACTATTTTTTTCATACCCTTTTCTCCTTTTGTATTATTGTATTTTTATGATTACATCCTCTTAGACGTATCATTCTTTTCCGAGGTTTTATAATTTCCCATCTTTTTTATATTATTATTTAGCATATATTGCTTAATAATACAAATTTAGCATACATAGTTAAAAAAAGCAATACAGGAACAAAAATAGCTGTGAGGCATACTCCACAGCTATTGTTCCCGTATTGTTTTTTCGTCACCTCTAATATTCTGAGCAATAATTTTTTCTCTTGCACTGTACAATCAGATAACAACTTTTCAAAATCTTTGTCTAAATAGGACGAGGATATCGCCGAAAGACTGTCACAAAGAAGTGCATCAATCCCTATTTCTAAAACATTGCAAATCTTTATCAGTGTTTTGAGCGAAGGACTATGTGTGCCATTTTCCAGATGGGAAATAGAACTTGTGGCAGAATCAATTTTTTCGCTCAATTCCTCTTGCGTCATGTGTTTTTTTATACGTGCTTCTTTTAGTCGCTCCCCCAATTTGGTATAATCAAGTTCATTCTTCAATATCAATCCTCCTGCAAATGTTCTGTTGTTATTCTACAGCACATTATGCTATTATTTTAATATCTTATACAGCATAACATGCAGTATACTAACATTAAAATAATTTACTTTTTAAAACCTGTTGCCAACATCTATCGTCATCATTATAGAACGGAGGTAACAGGAATGAAGGATGACTATTTTACAATACTTTTTGCAAAAATTAGTAGAAAAGCGGACAACTAAGATTCCGAAACCGCAAAAAAGCTCTTACAACAAATTTTAAAAATCCTTAATGAAGAAAATGAAACACCTGACAAACGTTAACAGAAATACACTATGCTATGGGAAGGAGAACTTATGAACTGTTATAAATGCGGAGAAAAGGTAAACGATGAAATCACTCTATGTCCAAACTGTGGTACATATTTACAAGCCACTCCTGAATTGATCCAACAGGCTATTTCTAATTGATCAGTCTGCTATTGAATCACTTTATCATATCGCATACAGCAACGTATATTACACTGTACATGCTATGATAAAAGATCCGGACACTGTTCTTGACCTGGTCCAGGACAGTTTTATCAAAGGATTCAACAATTTATCACAATTAAAAAATCCTGAAAAGTATTGTTCCTGGATGAAAAGAATTGCACATAATCATACAATTGACTATTTAAGAAAAACAAAATCTGTTGCTTTCTCTTCTATCACTTATTCCAATTCTGATGAAATATTGGATTTTGAAGATGATAGAATTGAAAATATTCCAGAAATAGCCATTGATCAAAAAGAAACAGCTCGTCTGATAGACAACATTCTCAATTCTCTATCAGAAGAACAACGAGTTCCAATCGCCTTGTATTACTATGAGCAAATGTCCATAAAAGAGATTGCCCACTTGCTCAATTGTTCAGAAAACACCGTGAAATCGAGGCTTGCTTACGGACGAAAAAAAATTGAACTGCAAGTCAGAGAACTGGAAAAAGAGGAACTAAGCTTTATGGTCTTGCACCACTTCCATTTTTCCTCTGCCTTTTCAAAAATGCAGCTACTCCAATACCACCCACGCTTTCTAGTGAGATCTGGCAGGCATTATCAATGCAGATAAACCAACCGCCCTCAACAATGTAAAACCAACCACCGCATCTCTAACTGCTACTAAAGGCTTCATCACCAAAATCATTTTGGGAATTACAGCAGCTGTTACCATAGGTGGTGGTCTCTTTGCATCTTTTCAAAATAAGGAAACTCCATATGATTGGGAAAAGTATGTAAATGAGACAATGATTCCCTCTTATGGAACAATAGATGACGGAACCTATCAAATTGATACTATGGAACATGAGCGTTTTTTAACATGGGAAAAAGAAATACACGGTCTTTTGAACTACAGTATTTTGGACTTTGATCATGATGGAGAAAATGAACTTCTTGCCGTTTTTCTGGAACCATATGCAAATAATAACAGTGGAGTACAAACTCCTCAGAAGCAGCTTATACTTCGTATGTACGAACATGAGGATGGTACTATAAAAAATACTGCTGAGTATAAAACATTTGCTGACCCTGTTGATATCGGCGGTAGTATTACGGAAAATGGAGTATTTTTAAAAGAAGATAAAGATAAAACATATATTTGCATTAGTATTTACCGATATCAGTATAGAACAGCCTGGACAATTGCAGAAACTCACATTTTAACATATGATCGCTCATTCCAAGAATACACCGGAACTCAGGAACCTATCTGCTTCATAGGGGATAAAGCGAGTACTCCCACCGGGGATGTTTATTCCGAATCCCAACTCGCCGAGATGAAAAATGTAGTAGACCAAATGGCTCGCAAACTTGAGGATATCGGTCTTACAAACTCGGCCAAACAGATGCATGAAACATTTATGCAAAGATTGGATCTGACAGATGCATCCGATGATTTGCTTGTATATATCACCGGTCGTGATGACCGTGCTTATAAATACTATGGCCCTTACGAAGGAAATGAGTCCATAGCCTCTGAAGATGTGGAATATTACACCGCAATTTTTACTTACTCTGGTCACTAACAACCGCACACCGGCTAAACCATAGTCGGTGTGCCTAAAAATAATTTTTCTTATCCTTATTCCACCTCTTGTCTGCCCATTATTTTATTGGAATCGGATGATAAAAACAATATTTAGAAGCAATAGAAAACCCCAGATGAAGAAATTCATCTGATTTCTCCATCCAGGGTTTCACATTTCTCTATTTCAAATTTTGACTTCTTCTGTTTTTCTTACAATCTGCAGCATCCCGCTTTTTAACAACACCGGACGCAGTGCATTATACAGAACTGCCACCAGAATCGTAGATACAACTGCATTCACAAATGTGGTTGCTGTACTCCATTTTGCAAGTACTTCTGCCATCTGCTGCGGCTGTCCTAAAATATACTGTTTGTAAAAATATCCTACCAATGGGTCCGCGATCACGTTAAATCCCAGTCCTGCAACGGATGCAAGGACACTCCAGCGAAATACATATTTCTTATCTGTACTTTCATTAATTTTCCCGATACGATGTGCCACAAGTCCTACGATCAGACCAATACAGAGCTTCAACACAAATGTCTTTGGTGCTCCTACGATATAAATCGGATCCAGAACATCTGCGATCGTCATCCCAATTGCGCCGGCCAGTCCGCCGTACCAACCGCCTAAGAGCAATGCTCCCAGAACACAAAATGCATTCCCGATATGAAGGGATGTAGCATCTCCACCCGGCATCGGGATCTTAATCTGCAAAAATGTAAATGATACAAAGCAAAGTGCTGCCAAAAGTGCTGTCTGTGCCAGTTTTACTACTGTCTGCTTTCTCTTTTCCATCGTTTTCCCTCTTTTCATTTTTGATGGTCTTATCCTACCACCAAAGTGGATAGATGAAAATGTCCAGTTATTGTATTTTTGACCAGTCCAGTTTGATTATTTCTGATTTGCCGGCTCTACCGCAACAGATTTTCCTTTGATTTTCGTATGATTCATTGCATTGAGTACATCTCGTGCATATTCTCTCGGAACTTCTACAAATGTATACTTATCAAACATATCGATCGTTCCGATCAGTTTTCCCGGAATTCCGCTTTCACCGGCAATTGCGCCCACGATATCTCCCGGTTTTGCTTTGTTTTTCTTACCGATATTAATAAATAGACGAACCATTCCGGCTTCTTCTGCCCCGGTATCACCAAATTCCATATCTTTTTCTTCTGTCTCCTGCTGTCCGGAACAGTATTTTAAAAATGCTGCTGCCAGATCCATTGCAGTATAATCAGATTCATTGACACGTTCTTCAATGATCTGAAGGAATTTTGTCAGATCTTCATTTTCAATGATCTGTTCAATCTCTTCCAGCACATTTTCCATCTTTGTATTTGCAACATCGTTTAAAGACGGTACTTTCTGTGCATAAATTTTCGTCTTGCAGTAACGCTGAATCTCTTTCAGCTTATAAACTTCTCTTCCGGAAACAAAAGAGAACGAACGTCCCACGCGTCCGGCACGTCCGGTTCTTCCGATACGGTGCACATAATATTCATCATCCTGCGGAAGATCATAGTTAAATACCGCTTCCACATCATCCACATCGATTCCTCTTGCTGCTACGTCTGTACACACAAGAATATCTGTCTTTCCGGAACGGATCCCTGCATCACACGGTCTCTCTGTGCCTGCTTCATGTCTCCATGAAGTCCTGCCGCAAAATATCCTCTTCCAAGCAGTCCATTCACAAGCAGATCTACCTGTTTCTTCGTATTACAAAATACAACGGAGAGTTTCGGTGTATAAATATCCAGAAGACGGGAAAGCACTTCCTCTTTATTCTTCGGTTTCACTTCATAGTAAAACTGTTCAATGTTCGGAACGGTCAGCTCTTTCTTCGTCACCTTCACCAGTTCCGCATTTGTCTGGAACTGTTTTGTGATCTCTAAGATTGCCTTTGGCATTGTCGCAGAAAAAAGCACTGTCTGGTGTTCCTGTGGAATTCCTTCCAAAATTGTCTCAATATCCTCACGGAATCCCATGTTGAGCATCTCATCCGCCTCATCCAGCACGATCGTATGCACATGATCCATTTTCATAGTTTTGCGGCGCATATGATCCATCACACGTCCCGGTGTTCCGATCACAAGCTGTGTGCCGCTTTTCAGAGAACGAATCTGTTTTACAATCTCCTGTCCTCCATAGATTGGCAGAACTTTTATCCCATGCATATATTTTGCAAGATTTCTGATTTCTTCTGCAACCTGGATTGCCAGCTCTCTTGTCGGGCAAAGAACAATCGCCTGAAGTTTTTTATTCTTCGGATCAATCTTTTCCAGAAGCGGGATTCCAAAGGCTGCTGTTTTTCCGGTTCCTGTCTGCGCCTGTCCGATCACATCTTTTCCGCTCATGATCACAGGAATCGCTTTGGACTGAATCGGTGATGCCTCTTCAAATCCCATATGTTTTACTGCTTTTAATATTTCAGGACACAACTCTAACTCTTCAAATTTTAATTCTTCCATAAATCTCCTTTTCTCAAAACAAAAATAGGGGACTGTATAACAGTCCCACAATACAATCTGAATTATCATATCAGAATTTTCTTTTTCTGTCAAAATTTCTTTGATTATAAAAATTTTTTAAAATCACTTGCATTCAAGGAATACAAGGTGTAATATACACATATACTTAATGTAGTTTTAAAACTACATGCAATTTTCAAATTTTAAGGAGGAAGATATCAATGAACAAAACACAACATTTAAAAGACCCCGGCAGCGCGATCACACATTTTATTGGTATGCTTATGGCAATCTGCGGCGCGATTCCTCTGTTGATAAAGGCAGCCCATGAACCGGGCAGGGTATCTCTCATTTCCCTTGCCGTATATGCGATCAGCCTGATCCTGCTGTATGCTGCCAGCACGACCTACCATACATTTGATATTTCTGCAAAAGTAAATACGATATTGAAAAAGATCGATCACATGATGATCTTTATCCTTATCGCCGGAAGCTATACTCCAATCTGTCTGATCACTTTGAAAGGACGTACCGGACTGATCCTGCTTTCCATTGTTTGGGGGATCGCCATTGTAGGAATTCTGATCAAGGCCTTCTGGGTCTATTGCCCGAAATGGGTATCTTCCATTCTCTATATCGGGATGGGATGGATCTGCGTACTGGCTTTCACACAGATTTTCCACTCATTATCGCCGACGGCATTTGGCTGGCTTTTAGCAGGGGGAATCATCTACACGATCGGCGGTATTATCTACGCATTAAAGCTTCCGATCTTCAATAGTAAACATAAGAATTTCGGAAGCCACGAGATTTTTCATCTTTTTGTTATGGCCGGAAGTGCCTGCCACTTTATTGTCATGTATTGCTACCTGATCTAATTCATCGGTTTTCCATTCAGCATCGCTTTCAATAGCTTTCCGTTTCCATCATAGATCAGTTTCAGAGAAAAGAATTCTTCCGATTCCTCCAGGAGTCGAAGAATATTTTATCCCCTTCCCAGAGATTGAGTCGGTCAATTTTCTTTTTTATCTACCCACTTAAGTTCTCCCTCGTCACAGGCAATCTGTTCTCCTGTAAATCCATCTGCTGTAAATAAGGACATATACTCTGTCACACCGTCACCTGACACAAATGTCACGATCGCACGATATTTCCAGGAAGTCAGAGTGTATCCTGTCTCCTCTTTCACTTCCCGCAGCAGACATTCCTCCGGACTTTCGTCTGCCTCAAAATGTCCACCCACACCGATCCATTTATCTTTATTGACATCATTCTTTTTTACTGTGCGATGCAGCATCAGATATTTTCCGTCTTTTTCGATATAACATAATGTACTTAATCCTGTCATTTTTTTATCCTTTCCCTTATCCAACCCGTTCTTCACTCCATTCCAGAAATGTTCCTGTGTTGGCGTCAATTTCAAAATCATATTCTTTTCCGTCATAAATAATGTCGCCTTCGTATTTCTGGACTCCATCGTCAAACTCCAGCTGAATTCTCAAATCCTGTGCAGATGCCCCCGGCACTCTTTCCAACGCAAGGTTTGTTGCTTCTTCCTCTGAAATTGCTACCTCTGTCTGATTTGCTGTGTTACTGCTTCCCTGCTGTGTGGAATTTTCAGAAGCGTTCTGATCCTGATTCTGCGTCGTACTCACACTTCCCTTGTCCATCTCTTTGTCAACCTGAAGTATGCTTCCATCTTCTGCTGAAATCTCATAATCATACTTCTTCCCTGTGGATGCAACTGTAAAATCAACCTCATAAACGCTTCTTCCGTCATCGTGATCCTTGCTTACTTTCAGCCTTGTGATTTCGTCTTCTGTTACACCTGCATCTGAAAATGCTGCTGTTTTCGCTGCATCTTTTCCGATATCCTTTCCATCATTTCCTGCACATCCTGTAAACATGCTCATTGCCATCACACATACTGCTACCGCTGCAAAATATCTTTTCTTCATCATATTTTAATTCCTCTCTTTCTATCAACTGCATTTCTACACTGTTATTCTTTGTCTGTAAGGATAATATATTCCATGAAGATTAAAATAAGATTAGAATTTTAACTCAAATGTAAAGCAGCTGCCTTTTCCGAGCTCACTCTCCACCCGGACATTCCCTCCATGTGCCTGTGCGATCCATTTTACCATGGAAAGTCCAAGGCCGGAGTGCGAACCTTCTTCCTTTCCAGTCCGTGAGGCATCCACCCGGTAAAACCGCTCCCATATATGCACCTGATCATCTCTGCTGATTCCGATTCCGTCATCTTCTACCGTTCCCTGTACCCCTGACGGAATCTGATGAAGTGTCACTTTAATATTCCCACCTTCTTTTCCGTAAGAAACTGCATTCGAAATCAGATTATCCAACATACGGATATAAAAGGATTCATCCAGATAGCCTGTGATGTCTGGTTCTATCTCTGTATGAACCTCAATTTTACGCCTCTGCGCCAGCATCTTTTGTTCTTCCACAATTATTTCTGTCAATTCACTAATATTGATCTCTTCTTTATTTAACTGCTGCCGCCCCTGATCTGCCCGTGACAATAACAGAAGCTGAGAGATCATCTGAGACATTTCTCCTGCTTTTTTCCGGATCAGAAGAATTTCTTTCCTCTGCTCTTCTGACAAATCTGTGCGATTCAGAGATGCCTCGCACTGTGCCAGAATCACACTGACCGGTGTTCGCAGCTCATGGGAACGTCCGATGTAAACTGCCGTTCCCTGAGAAACGCCTGTTCCAGACTTTCCAGCATACCGTCAAATGTTCCTGCCAGCTGATAAAATTCGTCTTTCCCGGTATCCTGACTGACTCCGATCCTGCGGCTTAAATCTCCGTCTTTTTGAATCTCCTGTACGGTCTCTGTCATCTGCCGTACCGGAAGAAGCGTTCGCCTGATCAAACGATACCCGATCAGCGCCGTTAAAATCACAGTCAAAGGCAGTAAAATCACCGCAAATCGGACTGCGATCAAAAACTCCTTCTGTGTCTCTGTAACAGAAACTACACCCCGGATATAGAATTCCTGACCATTTTCCATTTCATACTGCACATCATACACATACCACTGCTCTGTTCCACTTTTCACCGTCTGAATCTTTCCATCCTCGAATTGCGGAGCCTGTTCCAGTCCCGGCGGAACCTTTCCATATAAGAAGTTTCCACCTGTATCATAAAGCGCCAGATACACATTGTTATCCAGTGAATAAAAATCCGAATCAATTTCGAATTCCCCGTCTTCCAGCTCGATTTCATCTGCACTTTCCTGCACACGTTCTCTTAAGTGCATCTGTGCAGACGTCAGGATTTCATTTCCGCTCAGAGAAAAAAGGACTGCAAGGCAGAGACAGGTCACCAGTACCATAAAAAAGGAATACATCGCTGTCAATTTTAATTTCAAAGAAAATCGTTTCATGGTTCCGCCCTCATAACATATCCGGCACCCCGCACAGTATGGATCAGCTTCGTCTGTGCCCCTTCGTCAATCTTCTTACGCAGATAACGGATATATACATCAATTACATTCGAGCCGCCTGCATAATCATAATTCCACAAATGCTGCTCCAGACGGTCTCTGGAGAGCACAATTCCCGTATTCTGGATTAGATAGCGCAGCAGCGCAAACTCCTTTCCGGAAAGCTTGATCTCATGCCCTGCACGCAGCACCTGATGGGTATCCAGATGTACTTCCAGATCATCCAGTTTGCAGACTGTCTGCGGCGCCTCCTTTGGTTTGCGCAGAAGCACCCGGATGCGCGCTAAAAGTTCTTCAAACGCGAACGGTTTCACCAGATAATCATTCGCTCCCGCATCCAGCCCGCGGACACGATCCTCCACACTGTCCTTCACCGTCAAAAGCAAGACCGGAGTCTGACTCCCCTTTTGTCTCATCGTCTTTAAGACACTCAGACCGTCCAGAACCGGCATCATAATATCAAGGACCACCGCATCATATGGCGCCCCTTCCAGATAATCTAACGCCTCCTGTCCGTCAAAACAGGAGTCCACACTGTAATGCTCTGCTTTCAATCTGGTGCTCAGCAGACGGTTCAGGTCTTTTTCATCTTCTGCTACTAAAATCCGCATTGTTCTCACCTTCTTCTTTCTCTGAAAATCGTTTTACCTATTCCTTATGGTAACAGAATCACCGGCTCTTTTCAACGCCGCAGCCTCGTGCTAAAATAGACATTAGTTATGAATGTAGGAGGAAACAAAATATGTCAAATAAAATTACAACAGATTTACTGGAATTTATAGAGAACAGTCCCAGCTGCTTTCATGCAGTGCAGACTACGAAAGAGATTCTGACAAAACATGGATTTACAGAGCTGTCAGAAGATCAGACATGGAATTTAACACCTGGTAATGATTATTTTGTTACAAGAAACGGATCTTCTATCATTGCGTTCTCCATTCCGGAATCTGTAGTTCTTCAAAATGGATTCCGTATCATTGCAAGCCACAGTGATTCGCCTTCCTTTAAGATCAAAGAAAATCCGGAGATGGCCGTAGAGGATCATTACATCAAATTAAACGTAGAACGCTATGGCGGTATGCTCTGTGCCCCATGGTTTGATCGTCCGCTTTCTGTTGCCGGACGGGTGATCGTAAAAGAAAACGGTACCTACTGTGCGAAACTGATCAACGCAGACCGGGATCTCCTTCTGATCCCGAATCTTGCCATTCATATGAACCGGGATGCCAACAGCGGATACGCTTATAATGCACAGAAAGACTTGCTTCCATTATACGGGGATATTTCTGCAAAAGATACGTTCTTAGATACGATTTCAAAGTATGCCGGTGTCGAAAAAGAGGAAATTTTGAGTCACGACCTCTTCCTCTACAATCGTCAGAAGGGAACTCTCTGGGGAGCAAACGAGGAATTTCTCTCTGCTACACGTCTGGATGATCTCCAGTGTGCCTGTGCTTCTCTTTACGGCCTGCTTGGCGCAGACCGCAAACAGGCAGTTTCCGTTCACTGTGTTCTGGATAACGAAGAAGTCGGAAGTACAACAAAACAGGGTGCTGCATCTACGTTCCTTAGAGATACGCTGTTCCGTATCTGTACGGTATTCGGCATGGATACACAGGATTACTTTATCGCACTGTCCAAGAGTTTTATGATCTCTGCGGACAATGCCCATGCAGTTCATCCAAACCATACAGATAAAGCGGATCCTGTCAACCGCCCGTATTTAAATGAAGGAATCGTCATCAAATATAACGCCAACCAGAAATACTGCACAGACGGCATTTCTGCCGCTATGTTCAAGGATATCTGCAAGCAGATAGACGTTCCGTATCAGACATTTACCAACCGTTCCGACATGGCAGGCGGCTCCACACTGGGCAATATTTCCAACACGCAGGTCGCACTTAATACCGTAGATATCGGACTTCCTCAACTGGCAATGCATTCTCCATATGAAACTGCCGGAGTCAAGGATACCGAATATCTGCTCAAAGCTGCAAAAGCATTTTTGCATAGATCACTGACCCAATCCAGGCTGCTGAAAAAGTACGCCTGGATTTTCTTGTTCTTCCTCGCTTTTTTCTGTTTTGTCCGCTTTCAAAAACAAGAAAGCCTGCCAGAAACATCACAGAAAGCGCTCCTACTCCCAGGTTTACACTGCCTGTAATCTGGCTCACTGCAGACACCAGAATGGTTCCCATAAAAGAAGCTCCTTTTCCGCAAATATCATAAATTCCGAAGTATTCTCCGGATTTTTCTGCCGGAATGATCTTCGCATAGTAGGAACGGGACATGGACTGAACTGCTCCCTGAAAACATCCCACACAGACTGCCAGGATCCAGAACTGATACTGCCTGTGAAGTCCGATCCCATACAGAGCGATCAGAAAATACGCAGAAATACATACCAGAATCAGTCTCGATGCACTTACTTTTCTGGAAATCTTTCCAAACAACAGAGCCGCCGGAAATGCAACAATTTGTGTCAAGAGGAGTGCAAGCAAAAGACCTGTGGTATCCAGCCCCAAAGCAGTACCATATGCAGTTGCCATGTCAATGATCGTATATACCCCATCAATATAGAAGAAAAATGCTGCCAGAAAAAACAGCACTTTTTTGTCTTTTCTTAATTCAGAAACGATCTGTCCCAATCTTTGCACACCGGACTGTCCTGCGTGTACTGTCGGTTTCCGACTGTGTGTCTGACGGTATGATTTCAGAAGCGGAACCGTCAGTGCAATCCACCAGACCGCTACCAGAAAAAACGAAATCCCCATCGCTGTCTCGCATCGAAATTCCCACTTTATCATAAAACAATACCAGCAACAGACTGCAAATAAACGGAACACAGCTTCCGATATACCCCCAGGCATATCCCCTGCGCAGAGACTTCATCCATCCGTTCTTCCGATGTAATATCGGTAAGCATCGAATCGTAGATCACAAGACTTAAAGAATACGCTGATTTTGCAAATACAAACAACAACAAAAACCAAATCCAGGACTGCATAAATCCAAGAAATACACAGCCAAATGCTCCCGCTAACAGTGCGATCATGAAGATTTTCTTTTTTCTTCCCGCTACATCAGAGACCGTTCCAAGGAGCGGCCCCAACACAGCTACGATTACGGTTGCCGCTGAGGTTGCATATCCCCAGTACGCCAGATAATTCACTTCTGAAATTCCGGCATCACCCGCCAGATAATTAAAATAAATCGGTATGATCGTAGAGATCAGAAGCGCAAATGCTGAATTCCCGATATCATAAAGAATCCATTTTTTCTCTATTGGCTTTAGTTTAAACTTCATTGCTCAAATCCTCCTGTCATGAGTCTGACGGAATAGAATTCCAATCGTTTTTTCTTGAGCAAGTTTAGCATAAACAATTTCTGGTTATGATCAAGTTTTATTTAAAAGTTTGTAAAATTTATTTTTAAGGTAGCTTTGGTTTCTGCTGTTAGGTTTATCCGCTGTCATCCGGAAGAAACAATCCATCCTGAAGAAACTTATAATCTATCTGCATAACGGTTTCAGAATTTCCAGGCAAAGCCTCCTGATCCCGTCCTTCTATCACCGGCATTCCTGCCTCTAATCTTCCGTCCTGCCGGTATTGTACTTTATATCTTTCAAAATCCAATGCTTTCATTTGCGCAATAAATGGAATACGTTTCATCTGGCTATCCAGATAATCTACTTCTGCATTGGGATCATACTGGGTTTTTGTGATACGCTTGCTGGTTTGCTTTGATTTCCTACTACCACTCCAGGGGGTATTTTTACTGTGACACAACAAAAAACCTCAGAAACATAAGTTTCTGAGTTTCCCAAGAGGCGCAGACCGGATTTGAACCGGTGAATCAGGGTGTTGCAGACCCACGCCTTACCACTTGGCTACTGCGCCTTATTTTGATGTTAGTCCGAAGACTAATGACTCCAACGGGAATCGAACCGATGTTACCGCCGTGAAAGGGCGATGTCTTAACCGCTTGACTGGAGCCTTGTCTGTATCACTGCTTCAGTGATGACCGAGTTATATATTATCATAGCTCCATTAGAATTGCAAGTGTTTTTGAAATTTTTTATTCATTTTTCTTTTTACTTTTT
>ENA-OQER01000607-OQER01000607.1-human-gut-metagenome-genome-assembly--contig:-NODE-607-length-19190-cov-1.706762_pt1 | contig 19190 bp, 29 predicted proteins | sample MGYA00242797_ERZ504639 | MGnify/ENA primary metagenome ERZ504639 (study PRJEB26092, sample SAMD00036306) | human gut metagenome | host: Homo sapiens | study: EMG produced TPA metagenomics assembly of...
AGAGGCATTGAAGACTTAAACTTTTTAGATGTGAAATTCGAGATGGAGTTTGGACAGACCGCAGACTATACGGCAAACGGAACAGATGATCCGGAGTTCTTGATTTCCACCAATCCTGGAGAACCCGTAAACCGTTGGGTAAAGTCGCATCCGGCGGTGAACTTTCGAGAATTATGCTTGCAATCAAAACGGTATTGGCAGATCAGGATGCAATCGAGACACTCATTTTCGATGAGATTGACAGTGGAATCAGCGGACGCACCGCGCAGATGGTTTCGGAAAAAATGAATGTGCTTGCAAAAATCATCAGATCATCTGTATCACGCATTTACCACAGATCGCCGCAATGGCTGATGCACATTATCTGATCGAAAAATCTGTGGAAAATAAGACCACGGTATCGAAGATCAAGTGTCTTTCCGGGGAGGAGAGTATTGACGAGCTGGCAAGAATGCTCGGCGGTGTGGAGATCACAGAGAAAGTCCGGGAGAGTGCAAGAGAGATGAAAGAACTTGCACATCAGAAAAAATGCCATTAATTGACACGAAAAAGACAGTTTGAAAAAAAGAAAGAGACACATAATAAAAAGGGTACATAGCGTATATGTACTCTTTTTGTTATGGCGACAAGGAAAATAGCCCGATATTCATTGGGGTGCAGGAGATAAAAAATGGACAGATACAAAAGTTTTTTTTCGTGGAATTGCATATGCAGGTTATTGTATCGTATTTTTATTTGCGGTCTATACATTTGAAAAATCAATACCGGATCAGATATATGTGAAAGCAGGGGAAGCAATCGATTACCGGTTTCAGGTGCCTGTGACAATGGAAATACAGGAGGATAGCTCGCCTGTAGCAAAAAGCACAAATAATGCCAATGTGAGGCAGTCCTACATTGTCACCTGCCGCCTGTTTGGTATTTTTCCGGTGAAAGATATAGAAGTTGTACTTGTGGACGGAGATGCGGTCTATGCAGGCGGGATGCCGATCGGCATCTATGTGAAGACAAGAGGTGTCCTCGTGATCGGTACCAGTGAAGTGGAACGGCCGGATGGAAGTGAAGCTGCACCTGCGGAGAACATTTTGAAAGCCGGAGATTATATATTAAGTGTGAATGGGGAGAAGGTTGCAGAGAAGGAGGATCTGCAGCGCCTGGTACAGCAGAACGGTGCAGAAAAAGAAATTCTTAAAATTAACCGCAAGGGAGAAGAGGTTGAGGTTGGTGTGACACCCGTACAAAATAAAAATGGAACGTATATGCTAGGAGCATGGGTGCGTGATGATCTTGCCGGAATAGGAACTTTGACGTATTACAAAGAAGATGGAACCTATGGTGCTTTAGGGCATGCCGTCAGCGATGGAGATGTCGGCGAGCGCATCCAGATGCGTGAAGGCTATGTATACAATGCACAGATCATCGGAGTGAAAAAAGGACAAAAAGGAAATCCGGGCGAATTATCGGGAATGATCCGTTACCAGAGTGCTGACTGCTTGGAACAATCGAGGAAAATACAGACATTGGTATTTATGGAAAACTGGATGGAAATATTGCAGCACTGCCGCGTGGAGATTACTATAACATCTGTTACAAGCAGGATATTAAACAGGGCCGGCGACGATCATCTGTGGTTTTACCGGAGAGAAGAAAGAGTATGCGATTGAGATAGAGAGTCTTGATTACAGTGGAAGAGAGGCGAATAAAGGAATTCTATTCCGGGTGACGGATGAGCAGCTTTTAGACATGACAGGCGGTATTGTGCAGGGAATGAGTGGCAGTCCCATCCTTCAGGATGAAAAATAATCGGCGCGTGACACATGTCTTTGTCTCAGATTCGTCCATGGGCTATGGGATTTTTATTGAGAATATGGTAGAATGAAAAAAGAAATTGTAAAATAAAGTCCTTTGGTACACTTGCCGACGAAGTTCGACAAAATTTACGAGAGGAAAATGAGTATGCTGATAACACATGTAAAGATTTGCCAGGAAAAGGGAAGACGTGGCTTTTACATATGTTTGAAATAAGTCAGCAGGAGGACCAGCATGGAGAAACTGAATGTAGCAATCGCAGATGATAATGAGAGAATGTTGCGGTTATTGGGGGCTATCATCGAGAGTGATGAGGAACTCAATGTCGTTGGAACTGCTAAAGATGGGGAAGAGGCTTACAATGTGATCAAGACAAAGGAACCGGATGTTGTCTTGCTTGATATTGTAATGCCAAAATTAGATGGACTTGGAGTATTAGACCGTGTGAATCATGATAAGACAATCAAAAAACATCCGACGTTTATTATGATCAGTGCGATCGGTCAGGAAAAAATTACGGAAGATGCATTTGAATTAGGTGCAGATTACTATATTATGAAGCCGTTTGACAATGACATGGTGATCAACCGGATCAAGAAGGCAAAGAACAGCAAAAACAGGAAAGAGCACGGAGCCGCGCAAGGTGAATGCCTACGAGAAGGCAGAGGATGTCAGCGAGAAGAATCTTGAGGCAGATGTGACTGAGATCATTCATGAGATCGGTGTTCCGGCACATATCAAGGGGTATCAGTATTTGCGTGATGCCATTGTCATGTCGGTCAATGATATGGATATGTTAAATTCCATCACAAAAATTTTATATCCGACCATTGCAAAAAAATACCAGACAACCTCAAGCCGCGTGGAGCGTGCCATCCGTCATGCAATTGAGGTGGCATGGAGCAGAGGTAAGATGGATACGATTGATGAGATGTTTGGCTATACCATTCACAATGGCAAAGGAAAGCCGACAAACTCTGAATTTATCGCGTTGATCACAGACCGTATCCGGCTGGAATATAAAATGTATTAATACCTTTTCAGAGCGAAAAAAATGAGTTATAATATTCTTAAGATTTCGAAGTATTTCGGGGTTTGGAGGGGTTATAACATGAAGAAAATACTATTTGCTGCTTCAGAAGCTGTTCCTTTTATCAAAACAGGAGGCCTTGCAGATGTAACCGGTTCCCTGCCAAAGTATTTTGACAGGAAAAAGTATGATGTGCGTATCATATTACCGAAGTATCTGTGCATGGACGAACGTTTTAAGGGACAGCTTCATTTTAAATGTCATTTTTATGTGAATCTAAGCTGGCGGAAACAATATGCCGGCATTTTTGAAGCAAAACAGGATGGTATCACCTATTATTTGTAGATAATGAATTTATTTGCCGGAGATTAAGCCGTACAATGAACTGTATCAGGATATTGAGAAGTTTGCATATTTTTCAAAAGCAGTCTTAGAGGCACTGCCGTTTCTTGATTTCTGTCCGGATATTATCCATTGCCATGACTGGCAGACAGGTCTGATTCCGGTATTCTTGAAAACTCTTTATGGGGATGAAAATTATTACAGGGGAATCAGGATTGTATTTTCCATCCATAATCTGAAGTTTCAGGGACGCTGGAGTCTTCCGGCAGTTATGGATATCACAGGTCTGCCGGAACAGATTTTCACGGCGGACAAACTGGAATCTTACGGGGAGGCCAATTATTTAAAGGGTGGCATTGTCTATGCGGATGCAGTGACGACTGTCAGTGAGACTTATGCCCGTGAGATCACAACAGAACAGGGTGGAGAGGGCTTAGACGGACTGCTGCGTGCCAGAAAAAATGATCTGTATGGCATTTTAAATGGATTGGATTACGAAGAATATGATCCACAGAAAGATGGATATATTTATAATCACTTCAATGAGCAGAATTTTCAGGAAGGCAAGAAACTGAATAAAGCCAGACTGCAGAAAGAGCTCGGGCTTCCGGTGAAAGAGAATACCATGCTGATCGGTATTGTATCGAGAATGACAAGCCAGAAGGGATTTGATCTGGTAGCTTATATTATGGATGAACTGCTGGCAACCGAGGATGTGCAGCTTGCTGTGCTTGGAACAGGCGAGGAACAGTATCAGGATATGTTCCGCTATTTTACACAAAAGTATCCTGATAAAATCCAGCTTCCATCGGTTATTCCGAGGAGCGCGCACACCGTATCTAGCATCCTGCGATGCCTTTCTGATGCCGTCCTTATTTGAGCCATGCGGATTGTCACAGTTGATGAGCCTGAGGTATGGAACTGTGCCGATCGTAAGGGAAACCGGTGGTCTGAAAGACACCGTGGAAGCGTATAATGAATATGAACATACGGGAACCGGTTTTTCTTTTGCAAATTACAATGCCCATGAGATGCTTGGAACAATCCGCTATGCCATCTCTGTTTTCCGTGACAGGAAGAAAGACTGGAATGGATTGATCCAGAGGGGAATGAAACAGGATTTTTCCTGGAATCGTTCTGCCGGTAAATATGAAGCATTATACGAAAAACTTACCGATTTTGAATAAAGTTACATAGAAGTGATCACATAGAAATCTGACCAGTCTCACGGGAATAAAAGTAGACATGATCGGATAAAATCTCTTCTTTGGATAACTGTGTAGAATTGACTTCTTTTACCAGAGAGGTGAGTTCATCATAAGAATCATGGTCGTATGCAGGAATCAGGATTACTTCGTGAATACTGCTTGGAAGAATATAGAGATCGCATTCTAGTTTTTCACAGAGATTATGCAACAGGTTGTGGTAAAAAATACAGCCGGAGCCATTCAGTTTGCTTTTGTTGGAGAGCACATACATTGGAACCATGTATTCAAATTCTTCCTTCATGGAATTGCAGGGAACACCGGCCATTAACTCGATCAGAACATCTGACATGTCCCGCAGTTCATAAGTGAGGAGAGCAGGAGTGTTTTTCATGGCGAGATGATAGAGGTCGTCCTTGGTGATATTCCAGAGAGACAGATGCTGGTTATAAATTAATATTGTTGCATTTCCGGTCTCGTCAGCATCTACAAGACAATTGAAGATGATGGCGAGATCTAATATTTTTATGTGAGGGATTTTTTGCAGCAAATTTATTCTGTTCATAATTGATAAGTTTAAACACAATACGTTTTTTACCTGCTCATAGTTTGTAAAAAAGGAGATATCGATATTTCCGGACGGCTTGTTCTCCTCATAAACAGATAAAATATCATGCAGATCTCTTCTAAGGATCTGCCCTTTAAATATTGTTTAAAATAAAAGTTCAGATAAATAGTTGGGGATATATTCAGCTGATTGGATAAGATCGTGAGACCATCATAATGAGTATCATTATTTTTGATGATCTCCTGAATCGTCACTTTCACATTAGAACCAAGCCGGTTCTGAATGACTGTTGTTACATTTTCTTTGAATTCCTGATATGTCATAAAAATCCTCCAATGCAGATGCCCTGGGAAAACAATTACATTCCGTATCAGTCGGATGATAAAACGATATGCAGATAACAGACTGGAAATTCAAACATCTGTTATAAAAAATCCACGCATCGGGAACTGCGTGGATTTACTTTATCATGGATAAAATGGAAAAACAATAGGAAAAGAAAAAAGTTTCGAAAAATTTTATTATTCGGACTTTAATTTTTTCCAGAGATAATTCGATAACTTTGTCGTGTCGATGTCATATTGTTTATATACCTCACAATTGGCAAGCGTCTCATCTGTCGGGAAAATCGTTGTGTCGGATAATGTTTCCTCATCTAAATTTTTCTTTGACAGCGAGATTTGGCGTAGCATAATAAACATAGTCAAAGTTTAGCATGCCAATGTCTTCCCGGCAGAGAAAATCCAGAAATTTTTCTGCATATTCGGTGTTATGGCAGGATTTTGGCATAAACCAGGAGTCGATCCAGAGGTTGGAGCCTTCTTCCGGGACACTGTAGGAGAGGTCATCATTTAATTCCATGGCGTAAGCAGCTTCCCCGGAATAAACAAGAGCCATCGCCGCATTTCCCATTGCCATTTCATCTCCGGTCTCATCGACATAATAGGCATAGACGAGCGGTTTCTGCCGGATCAGAAGATCAAGGGCATCATTTAACTGATTTTCATCGGTCGTATTGATATCATAGCCTAATAGTCTTAATGCCGGGGTAAAGCTGTCGCGGACAGAGTTCTGCATGATGATCGAGTCTTTGTATGCTTCATCCCAGAGAACGTTCCAGGTGGATACTTCCTCGTCGGATACCATCGTCGTGTTGTAGAGGATACCGAGCGTACCGTAAAAATAAGGCATGGAATATTTATTTTCCGGGTCAAAAATCTGTGATGCTTCAATAATGGATGAATCAAGATTTTTATAATATTCGAAATCATCAAAGTTGATCTCTAACACCTGATCTTCGTTGATCAGACGCTCCACCATGTAATCTGAGGTACAGACGAGATCATAATTGATGGAGCCTGCAGAAAACTTGGTATACATTTCCTCAGGACTTTCGTATTCCTCTAATTTGACCTTAATGCCGGTCTCTTTTTCAAATTGATCAAGAACAGATTCATCAATGTATTTTCCGTAATTTAAAATTACAAGCGTATTGTCATCTTTCTTTGTTGTCTCAGTGGAACTGGTGTCTTTTCCACAGGAGGAGAGAACACCTGTCATGAGGCACAGTGCAAAGAGCATTGCAAGTCGTTTTTTCATAGCTGCCTCCTAGATTGCCTGTTTTGCACCTTTTCCCTCGGAGGAAGAACGGTGGTTCATCACGAGAAGGAGACAGGAAGGCAATCAAAAATAAAATGGTCGATAAAGCATATAATTCCGGGCGGATCCCCTTCCGGAGCTCTGTGTAGAGCATGGTAGAAAGTGTATTGACGCCCGCACCTTTTGTAAAGAAGGTGATCGAAAAATCGTCCAGTGACATGGTGACTGCCATTAAAATCCGGAGAATACACCGGACTTGATCTCAGGCCATGTGATCTTGAAAAAAGCATAGAGCGGTGTCGCACCGAGGTCTAAGGCAGCCTCGTAAGTGTAACGGTTTGCCTGATTTAATTTTGGAAGCACATTTAAGATAACGTAGGGAATGTCAAATGTGATATGTGCGATCAAACTGTGACAAAGCCGAGGTTCATAAATTTTACAAATAAAAGCATCATGCGATACCGGTTACAATATCTGCATTTAAAAGAGGAATGTTAGTAGCCCCTAACATGATCGCTTTATTCTTTTTTTTCATGGCGCTGATACCGATTGCTGCCAGTGTTCCGAGCAGCGTTGAGATAATAGCAGCGGCGAGTGTGATCTGGATCGTTGTCACAAAAGCATTTGTGATCGTCTCATTTTTAAAACATTCTGCGTACCATTTCAAGGTAAATCCACCCCATACAACACGGGATTTGGAATTGTTGAAAGACAGGACGATCAACACTAAAATTGGAAGATATAAAAATAAAAATATAAGTGCAAGATAAATTCTTGACGCAGCTTTTTTACCATACCGCAGTACCTCCGCCGTCTTTATCGAAAATATTCATGAGAGCCATGCTTGCGATGACAAAATCATTAACACAACGGAAAGACCGGAGCCCAAGTTCCAGTTGGTCCCTGCATAAATTCCTGCTCGATCACGTTACCGATCAGAAGCACCTTTCCACCGCCTAACAGGTCAGAGATGACAAAGGAGGTCAGTGCAGGAACAAAGACCATGATAATGCCGCTGATAATGCCGGATAAGGTCAGCGGAATGATGATCTTGAATAAAATGATGGCGTCACTTGCACCAAGGTCTTTTGCTGCCTCAATGACATCATTTTTGATTCTTGCCATGGAGTTGTAAATTGGCAGTATCATAAACGGAAGAAAATCGTAGACCATACCAAATACAACGGCAGTCTGTGTATTGAGCATTTTTACGGTGCCAAATCCAAAAACTGGAAGATTGCATTGACAATTCCGTTGTTGGATAACAGCAGACGCCATGCTAAGATCCTGAGCATGAAGTTCATCCACATTGGCAGAATAAAAATGAATACGACAAAGTTCTGCTGCTTGATTTTTAAGCCATTTAAAATCATAGCGAGCGGGTAAGCTAACAACAGACAGACTATCGTGCAGATTGTACCAAGCTTAAGGATAAAGGATGGATCTGACATGCACGGGATCTGCGATGGCAGCCACATTTTCAAAAGTAAAAGTTCCTCCGGAGGTAGTGAATGCATAATAAATGATCATTGCCAGCGGAAGGAGGATAAAACCGATGATCCATATCAGGTATGGACCGGCGAATAACTGTCTTCCTGATTTACGCATCGATCTCCACTGCTCCTCATCTTCGGATTCCGGTTTGTTCATGATCTGGATGTTGAATGGAATGACATTGATTCCGACATGCTCACCCACATTGTGAAGCAGGGTGGTGTGGACAAGCCATTCAAAGCCGTTTGCCACAATCTCGATTTCATAGTGGACACCCTTGAAGATCACAGAGGTGATATCACCTTCCATAAATCCTTTTTCCGGTTCTACGATCTCAATATCCTCCGGGCGGATCACAACGTCCACCGGAGTGTTATTTCCAAAACCTTCATCGACACAAGGAATCTTTACACCGAGGATTTCCACGACTTTGTCCTGGATCATAGTTCCATCGATGATATTGCTGTCACCGATAAAGTCTGCGACGAAAGCGTTCGTAGGTTCATTGTAGATCATTTCCGGTGTACCGATCTGCTGGATGTATCCCTGATTCATAACGACGATCGTATCGGACATGGTAAGTGCTTCTTCCTGGTCATGTGTGACGTAAACGAAAGTGATTCCAAGTTCGTTTTTCAGGCGGATCAGCTCGTACTGCATATCCTGACGCAGTTTTAAGTCCAGTGCACCGAGTGGTTCGTCTAACAGGAGCACTTTCGGCTCGTTGACGATCGCGCGTGCGATTGCGATCCGCTGCTGCTGACCACCGCTTAAGGAGTCGATGGAACGGTTTTCAAAACCGTCAAGGTTCACTAATTTTAATGCGTATTTGATTTTATCGTTGATATATTCTTGCTCTTTTATTGATTTTTAATCCAAACGCAATATTTTCCGCGATCGACATGTGCGGAAATAAGGCATATTTCTGGAAAACAGTATTCAGATTTCTTTTATTTGGAGGCAGGCTGGTAATGTCGACATCATCGAAGATGACCTGTCCCTTATCAGGCGTCTCAAAACCGCCTAAAATACGGAGCGTTGTTGTTTTTCCACACCCTGATGGACCGAGGAGCGTGATAAACTCATTTTCGCGGATATATAAATTTAATTCATCAAGTACCAGATTGTTTCCATAAGACTTGGAAATATCGACAAAATTGATTAGCTTTTTGCTCATAACATAATTCCTTTCTGAATCCTACCAATCGTGATCTAAAAGCTTGGTGGAGTAGATACCCAGATCAATACGGCATCGCGGCTGCCGGGATTTTCTATGTAATGCTTTTTGTCGGCTTTCAGGTAAAAGGATTCGCCGGCGTGCAGCACATGGCTTTTTCCACCATAATATATTTTGACGGTTCCCTTGATCAGGTAGCCGAACTCTTCACCGGAATGGGGCTGCATAATGTCGGAAGATCCACCTGCTTTCAAGGTTAATCTGACGGGTTCCATGGAATCTTTCTGGGCATTTGGAACAACCCATTCAATGATATTATGTTTGTCTTCATTCACCTTCGTGAAAAAGTCTTCATTTTTAAATACGATCTGTTCCGGTTCTTCATCGGTAAAAAATTCTGCCGGTGTTGTTCCGAGACACTGAATGATATCGAGCAGTGTTCCGATCGACGGCGTGTTCTGGTTGCGTTCCAGCTGGAGATAAATCCTTGGTAAGCTCCGAACGGTCGGCAAGTTCCTGCTGCGTCAGTCCATATTGAATACGAAGTTCTTTCATTCGTTTCCCAATATCCATACCGCATGCCTCCAATCCTGAAAAATACTGAATGGTTACAAAAAGTTTACTAATAATAAACAAACTATAAAACATTTTATATTCTATAAATAAAATGTCAATAGAGTTTCTGTAAATTTTGTTATAAATTTCTGAAAAAAAGAGTTGCATTTTTTTCAGAATCCGATATAATAGTCTTCGTGACTGATTCGTCATGCCAATATGGCTCAGTTGGTAGAGCAACGCATTCGTAATGCGTGGGTCAGGGGTTCGAGTCCCCTTATTGGCTTTCTGAAACTCTAGTAAAATTAAGGCTTCCGAGATTTTAGGGGATCAATAGTAATCAGAACAAATGTTTGCACACAGGAAAGGAGATTCCTGTAAAAGTGCTACTAAGGATAAATCGACCATGAGTCGGTTTATTTTTTTGAAATTATGATACACAAAGATTACAAACAAATACACAAGAAGGTGCAAAATGACCAAAGAAATGTTGAAAGGTCTCATTGAATTGGTGTCGGAAGAAGATATAGAAACGCTTTACAATGTTGTTGTTAAGTTTATACCAGAAAATGTACCGCTTCCGGACGAAATAGAAGCTATAGAGAGGGCAGATAAGAGCATAGCAAAAAATGGAACAGTTCCCCATGATGCCGTTGACTGGGATTAAATGAATTTGAACTGCGATTTGAAACTCTCTTTTGGAGATTGCAAAACGGGCAAAGAATTTTGATGTTGTAAAAAGTTTTTTGATGTGTTATATTGAAAACAGAAAGGGAAGCCAAAGGAGCGGCTACCCTCTAAGCAATGAGTTACTAACCTTTATATGAGGTCAGCCGTCACTACTGGGAATAGTGGCGGCTATTTTCTTTTGTCCTTGAAAATCTTATAGCACAGACTCACAAGGGCGCAAATGAATATTCCTGTCTGAATCAAATCAGAGTATGTAATATACATTGGCAACGCCTCCTTTCTTGCGTCTGGAGGGTTGACCCCTCCGAAGTAGGAGGGTAAGCCGCCCGGCTCTTTGGTTTCCCTGTCGATATTATAACAATGTGCGACAAGTTTCGCAATCTTAATTTTAAGTAGAAGAGGGACGACTTGTAAGATGGTCGTCCCTTTTCCTATAACATACAATGAGATATTCCACGTATTACTTCCGTAAAACCTCATATGCACATTCTGCCATCGCCTGATAGGCTTTGCTGCTCGGGTGCAGGTGATCGCCGCTGTCGAAGCCTTCCCGGAATGCGGATGGATTCTCGCTTCCGCGCAGTGCCAGATCAAAGTCGATACATCCGTCGATTTCTTTCGCAGAACGGATCCACGCATTCAACTCATTGCGCAAATCATCGCGGAAGGTTGCGTAAGTGCGCCAGCCAAAGATCGGCAGCAGAGTGCCCATGTAGACTTTTAAATGTAATTTCTTCGCTTCCTCTATGTAATAGCGGTAACCGTCAATCAGTTCCTTTGCAGTCGGCAGGTCACTCATCGGGCGGAACGGATTTGTTTCAATGCCGATCGGATGGATAATGTCGTTAATTCCCTGCTGGATGATCACGGTATCAGCCCGGTAGTCGGAATCTCATGTGGAAAGCGGTTTGTCCCCTTTAACCCATAGGAATCATAGGTAATGCACTCATACTGGCGCAGTACACGGGAACCGCTGGTCGCACGTCTGATAAATGCCGTGTGGTTGTCCGGGTTTTGCCTTGCCAGAAGTGTGAGGTAGTCCGGCCATGCACCGGCGGTGATGGAGTCACCATAGCAGATGACTGTATGGTTTTCCTCAGCGGTCATCAGTTCGATATTGCTTAAAAAATAAAACCAGTTTGTGGTCTTGGTCGTGTCCATTGGAAGGGTATCGGCGTGTGTCTGGTCGCCGAGGGAGAAAAATCCTTTGGAGAGCGGGCCTGTGACAAGGACAGCGGACTGCATCAGTGTAAAATCAGCAAAATAAAGACTTACGGTGAGTGTCATTCCCTTTTTGACCGGAAATGAAACCGGGTCGCTGACGGCGGTCTGATGAGCTTCCATGGTCACAGACTCGTTTTTTGAAAAAGTGATGTCGCAGATCGTTTCCTTTTTGCATGGACAGGCGAGCGGCATTTTTTCATAAACAGGGGAAGTGGCTGCAGAAACAGTGGCTCTTGTGACAGTAACGGCCTCGCTTCCGCAGAAATTATCAAATGTAAAGCGGAGAGTGTCTCCGTCAAATGGAATGTATACAGGATAACGTAATGTAATGTATTTTGCGTAAGCTTCCGGGTGGTGTTCTGCGATGGATACGGCATTTCCCCACACGGAAACCCAGTTTTTATTGTTCATATTCATAACCATGCCTTTCTTATTTTCTGCCTCATTATATAGGAAAAAAAAGAATATTTCCACAATTACTTGTTCTTTTGAAATGGAATTGATATAATGAGGTCACGTTTATATTTAGCAATATTTTTGGAGGATTTTTAAATGGCAGAGAATGAGAATAAGCAGGAGAATGTTGTAGTGGAGGATTTCAAGCGCACGAATGCGAAGAAGTCCAAGAAGAAGTTCAGACACAGACAGCAGAATCCGGTACTTGCTTTTATGAGGATAATAAACAGTATCTACTCCTTTTTGGAGTGATCGTGGTTGCTCTTGCAGCAATTCTGGTGAGCATTCTTGCACTTAAGATTCCGGTGGTTCCGGTGTGTCTCATCATTGTGTTAGAGGCAGGAATCGCGGTTTGTCTGCACGATGTTCCAATCTGGCTGCATGGTCTGGTTGTGCTGGTACAGATCATAGCCGGTGCAATCTGCGGAAAACTGATTTTTATGGTGTTATGCGCACTGGTTTATGTAGTTGGAATTTTATCTTTAAAATTTATCAGAGAGTAGAAAACAGAAGGCTGCTGCACAGTGGAAGCGATTTCCCGGCGGCAGTCTTTTTCTGAAAAAGGAATACACTATGCAGGAAAAAGAAAAAATCATAGTTTTCAGTTCCAGAGAGATCTGCTACCAGTCGAGCAGCTTTTTTGCAAACCAGATGGCAGATGCTTTTGAAAAACTGGGATTTGATGTGAGCGTCTGTGAATTTGATGAGCAGGATGATCTCGATGCTGTTTTTCAGCCACTTTATGGGAAAAAATACCGTCTGCTGTTAGATTTTAATTCCACGATCACAAGGATGGTGGAGGAGGACGGAATGCCGGTTTTAGATAAGATAGACGGCCCGTTTTTTGATTACATTCTGGATCATCCGTTGTTCCATTACAATTGTCTGAATGCCAATCTGAAAAATCTGAATGGGATTTTTTGGATGAAGCGCAGGAGGCTTATGTAAAGCGGTATTATCCCAGGGTAAAGCAGACACTTACCATGCCGCTTGGGGCAGCAGAGGCAGTGACCGGAGGCAGAAAAAAGGAGACGGAGGAGATCCTTTTCATGGGAACCTATGATGACCCGGACAGCATTTATGAAATGGTCAGCCTCTCTCCGGAGCCTTTGAAAACGTATATGAAGGAACTGATCGACATGCGCGTGGAAGATCCGGTTCTTCCGATGGAGACGGGGTTCCGACAGCTTTTAAAGCGCACGGTGAGGAATTACCGGATGATAAGTTTGCACTTTTTATGAATGCAATGTATCCGGTGGATGCATTTATCCGCGATTATTTCCGCAAGGCGGCGGTGGATGAACTGGTGAGAGCAAAAATCCCGGTGCGCTTAGTCGGCGAGGGCTGGGAAAAGTATGAAAGCTGCAACGAAACTTATGTGACGAGGGAAAAAGCGGTGGTGTTTGGACTGTCGTTTGAGAAAATTGCCCATGCGGATGTGCTGTTAAAATGTGTCACCGTTTTTCAATCATGGGCACATGACCGCATTTTTGCAGGTATGGCGAATCATTGCACTGTTCTGACAGATCAGAATCCGTATCTGAAACGGATTTTAAAAGACGGGGAGCAGGTCTGCATGTATTCGCTGAAAGATATCAGGACTTTGTCAGATTATGCAGCGGAACTTCTTACAAACCATGCGCTGTGCAGAGATATCCAGAACAATGCTTACGTGGAATTTAAACAAAAATATACATGGGAGGAGAAGGCAAAACAGCTTTTGGCTTGCACTTTAAGGTGAAATTCGCTAATATGAACAAAGTAAACTATCAAAAAATATTAGAACAGACTATTGAAAAAAACGAGCGCGAAAACCATGTGCCGACGCTGCCTTTACACAGTTGCTGTGCACCGTGCAGTTCCTATTGCCTGGAATATCTTTCAAATTATTTTAAAATTACTGTTTTTTATTATAATCCGAATATTTATCCGGAGGAGGAGTACCGTAAGCGGGTGGCAGAGTCAGCAGAAGTTTATTGAAAACTTCCGGTGAAATATCCGATCCACTTTGTGGAGGGTGCATATGAGAAAGAGCGTTTTTATGAGATGGCAAAAGGACTTGAGGACTGCCCGGAGGGCGGTGAACGCTGTTTCCTGTGTTATGAATTAAGACTGCGGGAGGCGGCAGAGCTTGCAAAGAAAATGCAGATGGATTATTTTACGACGACTTTATCCATCAGTCCGTTAAAAAATGCAGAAAAGCTCAATGAGATAGGAGATGCCCTGGCGGAAGAATACGGCATTGCATATTTAAATTCTGATTTTAAGAAGAAGAATGGATACAAGCGTTCTGTGGAATTATCCGAGCAGTATGGCATGTATCGGCAGTATTATTGCGGATGTGTTTTTTCAAAAAACCAGAGAGACAGGGAGATTGCCCAGAAGAATCAATAAGAGGACGAAATAAAGGAGGAAAACACCATGGCACAGTTATGGGAGGACGTTTTACAAAGGAGACAGATCAGCTCGTTTACAATTTCAATGCGTCCATTTCATTTGATCAGAAGTTTTATAAGCAGGATATTGAAGGCAGTATTGCGCATGTGACAATGCTCGCAAAACAGGGCATTCTGACAGAGCAGGAGAGAGACGATATTGTCCGCACATTAAAAGAGATCCGCGATGAGGTGGAGAGCGGCAGACTTGAGATCACTTCAGAATACGAGGATATCCACAGTTTTGTGGAGGCAAATCTGATTGACCGTCTCGGAGATACCGGAAAGAAACTGCATACCGGAAGAAGCCGTAACGATCAGGTTGCACTTGATATGAGATTGTATACAAGAGACGAACTGTTACATACGGATGATCTTTTAAAAGAATTATTAGAGACAATCCTTAAGATCATGGAGCAAATACCGAGACGATCATGCCGGGATTTACCCATCTGCAGAAGGCTCAGCCAATCACACTGGCGCACCATATGGGAGCTTATTTTGAGATGTTCAAGCGCGATCGTCTGAGACTGCACGATATTTATGAGAGAATGAATTACTGTCCGCTCGGTTCCGGTGCATTAGCAGGAACAACCTATCCTTTGGACCGTGAGTACACGGCGGAACTGTTAGGTTTTTATGGTCCGACGTTAAACAGTATGGACGGTGTTTCCGACCGCGATTACCTGATCGAGTTTTTGTCCGCGTGCGCAACCATCATGATGCATCTGAGCAGATTTTCCGAGGAGATCATTATCTGGAACTCCAATGAATATCAGTTTGTCGAGATTGATGATGCTTACAGTACCGGAAGCAGTATTATGCCTCAGAAGAAGAACCCGGATATCGCAGAGCTTGTGCGCGGCAAGACCGGACGTGTTTATGGCGCTTTAATGTCATTACTTACCACGATGAAGGGAATCCCGCTTGCCTACAACAAGGACATGCAGGAGGACAAAGAACTGTCTTTTGATGCCATGGATACCGTCAAAGGATGTATTGCATTATTTACCGGAATGCTCGCAACCATGAAGTTTAATAAGGGTAAAATGCGTCTGTCCGCAAACAACGGATTTACCAATGCAACCGATGCAGCAGATTATCTGGTAAAACATGGTGTTCCATTCCGTGATGCGCACGGCATTATCGGAAAAATCGTTCTCTACTGTATTGAACGCGGAATTGCGATCGACGATATGAGTTTAGACGAGTTAAAGGCTATCTGTCCGGTATTTGAGGAAGATATATATGAAGAGATTTCCATGGAGACATGCGTGAATAACCGATTGACGATCGGGCGCCGGGAAAGGCAGCCATGGAGAAAGTGATCGAGGCAGAAAAGGCATATCTGGCAGAGGATTGGAAAAAGGAAACTTAACACGGTAAAACGTTATTGTAAAAAATGCACAAAGAATACCCGGAAAGATGACATTTTTTACAAAATAGACCATTGCTTTTTTGAGAGAAATAGCATAATATATTCACTATAACGACATCTGTTCGCGAGATACGGACAAACGATGGAAAACACGCTTCGCGGACATTCAATTGTATGAATGGAAAGAGCCGGCAACAGGGACGGTTCTTCGAACGAACAGGGAAAGACGAGGAGATTAGGCAATGAGTGAGAAGTTAAAAGTTGGTATCCTTGGCGGAACAGGTATGGTAGGACAGAGATTTATCTCTCTGTTGGAGAATCATCCATGGTTTGAGGTGACAACGATTGCAGCCAGCCAAGAAGTGCCGGTAAGACATATGAAGAGGCAGTTGGTGATCGTTGGAAAATGGATACTCCAATGCCGGAAGCAGTAAAAAAGATTGTTGTCATGAACGTCAACGAAGTAGAAAAAGTTGCGGCAGAAGTAGATTTTGTTTTCTCAGCAGTAGACATGACAAAAGAAGAGATCAAAAAGATCGAGGAAGAATACGCTAAGACAGAGACACCGGTTGTATCCAACAACAGTGCACACAGATGGACACCGGATGTGCCGATGGTCGTACCGGAGATCAATCCGGAACATATGGAAGTTATCAAATATCAGAGAGAAAGACTTGGCACAAAGCGCGGTTTCGTTGCTGTAAAACCAAACTGCTCCATCCAGTCTTATGCACCTGTTCTCACCGCATGGAAAGAGTTTGAGCCATACGAAGTAGTGGCAACTACTTATCAGGCAATTTCCGGAGCAGGAAAAACGTTCAAAGACTGGCCGGAAATGGTTGGAAATATCATTCCATACATCGGTGGTGAGGAAGAAAAATCCGAGAAAGAGCCGCTTCGGATCTGGGGACACATTGATGATGAGAAGAAAGAGATTGTTCCTGCAGCATCTCCGGTTATCACATGCCAGTGTATCCGTGTTCCGGTATTAAATGGACATACCGCAGCCGTATTTGTAAAATTCAAAAAGAAACCAACCAAAGAACAGCTGATCGAAGCATTGAGAAACTACAGTGGAGTTCCACAGGAATTAAATCTTCCAAGTGCTCCAAAGCAGTTCATCCAGTACTTAGAGGAGGACAACAGACCGCAGATCGCGTTAGATGTCAACTTTGAGAACGGTATGGGAATCTCTGTTGGACGTCTGAGAGAGGACACTGTTTATGACTGGAAGTTTGTAGGTTTATCCCACAATACTGTCAGAGGTGCAGCAGGTGGTGCAGTGCTCTGCGCAGAACTGTTAAAAGCACAGGGTTACATCACAAAGAAATAAGAGAGAATATCATAGCGATTTAAAAAGTCCGTATCACAGATGTGTGGACTGTAAAGAATGACCGGAATAGTAAAATGCTGTTCCGGTCATTTCTTATGTATCTTTTTATATGGCAAGAACCGGGTTGTCGGAAAAGTTAAAAAATGATATAATTTTTACTACATTGAGGGAAAACGAACAAACAGACAGAAATGGGAGGTTTCTTATGGTAGCGAAGACATCCATTTTAAAAGAACTTGAGACAATTTATGGGAAGAGTGGAAATCAGCTCTATGTTTGTATGGACGGACAGATTCTGAGAAGAACAGTTATTGAAAGCGTTTCTTTCAGACAAGAAGTACTTTTATTATCGCTGCAGACAGGCATCGGGACAGGAACAGAGAAAACAGATGGAAACAGAGATCCGGCAGAAGTTTTCAGCGAATATTACAAAGCACAGCTATGACGAATTTTTCAACCGGATCAAAAGTGGTGATGCGTCAAAACTTGTGGTTGTGATTGATGAATTTCAATTGATTGCAAAAAAAGATGCCTCTTTTATGGAGAGCATTGAAAAATTAAGAATGAAACGTCTTTATCCGGGACCGGTGTTGATCCTTTTGTGCAGTTCTTCGGTTGCATGGGTGGAACAGGAGATGCCTGCAACACTCGGTGAGCAGAGCAAAAGAATTGATGGAAAGATTAAGATTAATCCTTTGAATTTCTTAGAGGTGGTACGTGCATTTCCACAGTATCAGGTCAGTGACTGTATCAGAACTTACGGTGTTATCGGCGGCGTTGCAGGCTATATCAACCACTGGGATCAGCGCGTGGATCTGAAAACCAATATATGCAGAAATATTTTAAACCGGAATGGTTATATGCACCGGGCGGCAGAACAGCTGATTGCGGCAGAACTGCGGGAACTGTCTGTGTATGAGACGATTCTTTATTATATTGCAAGCGGTTATGATAAGTTAAATGAACTTCATTTAAAAACCGGTTATTCACGTGCAAAAATCAGTGTGTACATGAAAAATCTCGGAACTTTTCATATTGTGGAGAAAGAGACCTCTTTTGAGACAGGTGGATGGGAAAACACGAAAAAAGGTGTCTATCGTATTAAGGATAATTATGTGAATTTCTGGTTCCGTTTTGTGTATCCACATCTTTCCGAACTTTATATGATGAGTCCGGAACAGTTCTACGATGCGTATATCACATCGGGAATCGACGATTATCTGGAACGCTATTTCAAGGAAGTATGCATGGAATATGTAGGACTTTGAATCTGATTGGAAAACTGCCAATGAAGATCAGTAAGATGGGAACATGGATTGGAAAAGAAGGAAATATCGACATTATTGCACAGAACTCTGTGCGGGAGAATATTGTCGGATACTGTAACTGGAATCAGCCGGAATTTACCATGGAGATGAAAGAAGAATTGTTAAAGAGTATGAAGCAGGCAAAAATTGATGCAAAGTATTTCTTTCTGTTTTCAGCAAAAGGTTTTTCAGAAGAGATCAGACAGCTTGCAGAAGAGGATACCAGATATATTCTGGTCGATATGAATGAATTATAAAACTTCTTATTTATGAAAGAAGTAAGAATTACAGAAGTTGGAGGAATTTTTTTTGGCAAAGTCATTAATTATAACGGAGAAACCAAGTGTTGCGCAGGAGTTCGCACGGATTCTTGGTGTATCAGGCAGAAATGACGGATACATAGAAAATAGTGATTACGTCATTACCTGGTGTGTCGGTCATCTTGTCGAGATGGTCTACCCGGAGGTATATGATGAGAAGTATAAAAAATGGAAGTTAGAGGATCTTCCTTTCCTTCCAAAAGAGTACAAATATGATGTGATCCCGGCGGTCAGCAAACAGTATGATGTAGTACATAAAATGCTGCAC
>ENA-OQER01000608-OQER01000608.1-human-gut-metagenome-genome-assembly--contig:-NODE-608-length-19188-cov-2.192750_pt1 | contig 19188 bp, 27 predicted proteins | sample MGYA00242797_ERZ504639 | MGnify/ENA primary metagenome ERZ504639 (study PRJEB26092, sample SAMD00036306) | human gut metagenome | host: Homo sapiens | study: EMG produced TPA metagenomics assembly of...
TTCGAGTCTCTTTCTCGCTACAAAGGTCGACGGAACGTCGGCATAGCAACGAACCACAAGAGGTGAACTTAAATGGCAAGCAAGAGCGCGACATCGTCCGGGCATCACGCTGGCATGCACCGAGTGCAAGGAGCGTAACTACATCACGACGAAGAACCGCCGTAACACGCCGGATCGTCTTGAGCTGAAGAAGTTCTGCTCCCGCTGCGGCAAGCAGACCGTGCATCGCGAGACCCGCTGAGCGAGTTCAAAGCTTTATGAAACCCGACCAATATGGTCGGGTTTTTTGTGTTCTTTCAACCTTTTCTTGACACCTTTCCAACTGCCTTCCCCGCACGCTAAGCTAAGCATCATGACCAATTTCGCAGATCTCACGACCATCGCCGTAGGTGGGCCAATCGCATCCTTTATCGAACCGACCTCGCGTGTCGGCGTTATCGAAGCCGTCGAGGATGCCGACGCCAAAGGATTGCCGCTGTGCGTGATCGGCGGCGGATCCAATATGCTCGTGGCCGACACGCCGTTCGATGGTGTCGTGGTGCGTGATGCGCGACACGCCGTAAGCGTGCTTGATGAGGCGGCTCCCGTCGAAAACGGCGAAACAATCGTGCATGTCAACGCCGAAGCGGGTTGCAATTGGGATGATTTCGTCGACTACTGCGTCAACCTCGGCTTGGAGGGCGTGGAAGGACTCTCCGGCATTCCAGGCACTGTCGGCGCGTCGGTCGTGCAGAATATCGGCGCATACGGCCAGGAAGTCGCATCCAGCGTCGAAAGCGTGGAGGTCTGGGATCGCAAAAACAAGCAGACCAAGGAGCTCACCAATCAGGAACTTCATTTCGGCTATCGCATGAGCGCGCTCAAAGCGAGCATGTACAGCGCTCCGGCAACGCCTGCGGCCGACTTCTTCCCGACACCGCGCTACGTGGTGTTGTCCGTTACTTTCGCGCTGCATCACAGCGAAACCGGCGTAGTTGGCTACGGCCAGCTCGCCAAAGCATTGGGCGTGGAAGTGGGCGACCGTATGGCGACCGCGGATATTCGCAACGCCGTGTTGAAAGTACGCGCCTCCAAAGGCATGCTTGAAGATTCCCATCGATATCTGACCGAAGCCATGCGAGGCACCAAAAAGAGCGAACTGGTCGCCATCGCGCATGACGCACAGCGCACGCAGACAGGCAACGATGAACCCGACTACAATCGCCACAGCTGCGGCAGCTTCTTCATGAATCCGATTCTCACCAAAGAACAAGCGGCAAAGCTTCCCGAAGACGCGCCACGATTCGACGCGACCTTGCCGGATGGCACGCCGGGCGTCAAAACATCCGCGGCATGGCTTATCGATCATGCGGGATTCCATAAGGGCTACAAAACCAGCGGAAATGCCGCAGCGGGGCTTTCGACCATGCATACGCTGGCATTGACCAACCGCGGCGGAGCCACAGCTGCAGATATCGCGGAACTTGCCAAAACCGTGCAGGATGGCGTTGAACGGGCATTCGGCATTCGTCTCGTTCCCGAACCGGTCGTCATCGGCATGAGCCTTAAGTAAACGTAAGAACGAAGGGAGAAGGGAAACGCAATGAACGTATTACGTAAGAAATCCGTCGAGCAGACGCTGGCGGAAACAGAGGAGTCGGGGCGCTCCCTGAAACGAGACCTGACCTGGTGGGATTTGGCCATTATGGGCGTGGCCGTGGCCGTCGGCGCGGGTATCTTTTCCATCGGCGCGCAGGCGGCAGCCTTCCATGCGGGTCCGGCCGTGATCATCAGTTTCCTCATCGCCGGCGTGGTATGCGGTGCGGCCGTAATGTGCTACGCCGAATTCGCGTCCATGATTCCGGTTGCGGGATCCGCCTACACCTTCACCTACACCACCGTCGGTGAGATCGTCGCGTGGGTGATCGGCTGGGATTTGATCCTTGAAATGCTGATGGCAGGCTCCGTCGTCTCCAAATATTGGGGCGTCTATCTCAACGATTTCTTCCGACTTGTCGGATGGAATATCAATACCAACGTCACCATCGGATCATTCAATTTCGATTTCGCGCCAATCATCGTCGTAGCTTTCTTCACGCACTCTTGGTGTGCGGCACGAAAATCGGCGCACGGGTCGACGGCGCGCTTACCATGCTGAAAATCGCCATCGTGCTATTCGTGGTAATCGTCGGATTCTTCTACGTCAAAGCCGAGAACTTCACCCCATTCATTCCACCGAGCGAACCGGCGACCGCCACCGGATCCGGCTTGGCCGCAACCATGGAACAGCCATTGTGGCAGTGGGCCACCGGCATGACTCCCAGCATTTACGGCATTGCGGCATCATCTCCGGAGCCGCGCTCGTGTTCTTCGCGTTCCTCGGCTTCGATGTGGTCGCCACCACCTCCGAAGAAACCGTCAATCCGAAGAAGAACGTTCCGCTGGGTATAGGCGTGGGCATGGGACTGATCATCGTGCTTTACACCCTCGTCGCCATCGTCACCACCGGCATGGTCTCCTACAAAGACCTCGCCAAGCAGAAAGATCCGTCGCTTGCCACGGCATTCGAAATGGTCGGCGCTGACTGGGCCGCAAAATCATCAGTTTGGCATTGTGATCGGCCTGGCCACCGTGGTCATGGTGCTGCTGCTCGGCCTGACCCGCGTGGTGTTCGCCATGAGCCGAGATGGCCTGCTGCCGCGCTCGCTCAGTCACACAGGCAAGCCACGGCACTCCAGTGCGTCTGCAGATTGCCGTCGGCGTGGTCATGGCACTCATCGCAGCCAGCTGCAACGTCAGTATCCTTGCCGACATGGTGAACATCGGCACGCTGTCGGCATTCACCCTTGTTTCAATCTCTATTCCGATCATGCGCAAGAAGCGCCCCGACCTGAAGCGAGTCTTCAAAATCCCCGGCAATCCATGGGTGCTATCCTCATCGCGCTCGCCAACATCTGGCTCATGCTCAACCTGAGCGTGCTCACCTGGATTCGATTCGTGGTCTGGCTTGCGGTCGGCTTCTGCATCTACTTCGGCTACGGCTACCGCCACGCCCGACTTGGTACGGGAGAGCTGGAAGTTGGCAATCAAGAGTAGTCTTGAACGGTAAGTGTTAAGGAGGTAACCATGCCATACGTTGTCGCTCAGCCGTGCGTCGATGTCAAAGACAAGGCCTGCGTGACGAATGCCCGGTCGATTGCATCTACGAGGCTCCCGTTCCCTGTACATCAATCCGAACGAATGCGTGGATTGCGGCGCATGCGAACCGGTGTGCCCGACTGAAGCCATCTTCTATGAAGATGATCTGCCAGACGAGTGGGCCTGGTACAAGGATGCCGCAGTCAGCTTCTTCGCTGAAGTCGGCGATATGGGCGGCGCTTCCGCAGCCGGCCCGATCGGTAAGGATCCGGAGCAGGTAGCTGCTCTGCCGCCGCAAAATCAGTGATCGGCATTTGAAAGCGGCCTTTTCCCGTTGGAAGAGGCCGCATATTTTTGTTTATAGAGGATTATAAGGAGTTTTCACGATGGGCTTTCATGAGTTTTCTTCGCCATACGATTGGTCGCGTATCGCAGCATACAAGCGCACGGCAAAAGCCGCGTTCGGAGGCATGATCGACCTGTCCGTGGGATCTCCCGTCGATCCCGTGCCCGACTCGGTGCGCAAGGCGCTCGCAGCGGCGGCGAATGATCCGAATGCGTATGGATATCCGGCTACTGCAGGTACTGCCGATTTACGTGCTGCGATTGCTGAATGGTTTTCGGCGACTCGCAATGTTGATTTGCAGGCGATTCATGCTGATGTGGTGCTACAGTCGGCTCCAAAGAGGGCGTTGCGTTGATGGCGTCGCTGCTGCATTTCGGCGAGGATGATGTTGTGGTGCAGCCGAAGGTTTCGTACCCGACGTATGAGATCGGCACGCAGTTGGCTGGGGCGCAGGTGCTTAAGGTCGACGATGTGGCTGATGTTGCGTCGTGGCGCAATGTGCCTGGCGTCAAAGCGGTGTGGGTGAATTCCCCTTGCAATCCGACGGGCGAGGTGTATTCGGCCGAGCGGATGGCTGGCATTGTCGCAGCTGCGCGTGAGATCGGCGCGGTGGTGCTTTCCGACGAATGCTATGCGCTGATGCAGTGGAGGGGTGCTGTGAATGGCGCTGAAGGTGAAGCTGATTCACTTGCGTCGACGCCGTGCGCGCTTTGCGACGATGTGTGTTTGGCTCCGCCGAGGGCGTGCTGGTGCTGTATTCGTTGAGCAAGCAGAGCAATATGGCTGGGTATCGTACCGCGTTCATTGCCGGAGATGAGTCTTTGATTGCATCGATGAGTGCATATCGCAAGCAGATTGGTCAGATTATTCCCGGTCCGGTGCAGGCTGCGATGCTGCCGGACTGCGTGATCTGGAATCCGTCAAGGTTCAGCATGCGCGCTATCGGGAACGTCTCGGCGTGTTGGTGAGCGCGTTGCGTGCTTACGGATACTGCACCGACATGCCGGATGGTGCATTGTATGTGTGGGTGAGAGCCAAGTCGGGCGATTGCTGGACCGATATGGAGCAGCTTGCCAAGATCGGCATCATCGCCAGCCCCGGCGAGTTCTATGGTGCGCCGGAATGTCTGCGTTTCTCCGCCACCGCCAGCGACGAGGCGATCGCTTCCGCAGCTGAGCGCTTGGCGCGCTAACCGATATGCAAGAGGCTTCCGGCAATCGCTGGAAGCCCTTTATCTGCGGAGGCAGAGGGAGTCCAACGCCCATGCGTCTTATGGCTATGCGCAGCTGTTGATGTCGCTGATGGCAAAGTGAACGGCGTAGGCTAGGCCGCAGGGCGTCGTCCCTGGTTTATGGGTACGTGTATGGGTGAGGATGGTGGCGGTTCGTCTGTTGAGAATATGTTCCATAACGGAATCCTCTCGGTAGGGTGAAAGCTGTGTCGTTGATCCTAGGACACATGGCTTATGTGATTCGGAATGGGCGCAACGATGCGTCGCTTCTGAATTATGATATCGAGCTTCTTGCCATCTATGATGTTTTGCTGACACTTGTCACAGTAGTTTGAGGTCTTGTTTTGAAGATATGTTTTGCGCTGTTGTTCGGCGTGTTCGGTTGGCGGGGACAGCGTAAATAGTTTTCGCAATTAATCGTGTTTGGGCGGAAGCCTGTAATTTCCTGCTTTTGGAATACTTAAATCTATTCGAAAGTTTCGTAAATATTTGCATATAAAACTTTCGTAACAAAAATTTTAAGTATTTGGTTAAGCGATTTGACTTTCTTGATAGTCAAATCATATAATTAAGTAGTGCTTTGACTGAAATGCTAAAGCATTTACGAAACATGAAGATGTATGTTCATACATGTCACCAAAGGAGAAAGACATGATGAAGTCAAGAACTTGGAAGCGAGTGCTTGCTGCTGTTTGCGCTGGTGTAGCGGCCGTTTCAATGGCTGCGTGCGGCGGAGGTACTAATAGCACCGCGAAGGACGGAGTCATTATCAACAGTGTTATGAATTCAACTTCGCAGGCGTCGTTGAATTATAATCCGTTCTCTTCTACAGCTTTGACCGGTGTGGTCGGTGCTCTGTACGAGCCATTGTTCTATATGAACAACCTTAAGGACGACCTACTAAGCTGGAACCGCTAATGGGTAAATCCTACACTATCAGTGACGATGCGAAAACTATTGATGTAACGATTCGTGACGGTGAAAAGTGGTCTGATGGCGAACCTTACACTGCCGAAGATGTTGCATACACATTCAACCTCCTTAATTCCAACAAGGCTTTGAATACCGGTGGCTTTGCTGGCTCTGTCAAGCCCTTAGCGATACGGAAGTTCGTATCACTTTGGACAAGCCTGAGTCGGTGAATGCTCTGTCGTATCTGTCCGGCACGATGATTGTCCCGAAGCATGTGTGGGAAAAGATCGATGATCCGGTAACCTATACCAATAAAGACGCTGTTGGCTCTGGGCCTTTCACAGTTAAGGGCGGGAACTTTTCCCCAACCGCTTACACGTTTAAGAAGAATCCGTACTACTGGGATGAAGGTAAGCCTGAAATTGATGGCGTCCGTTATGTTCTGATCACCGGTGGCACCCAAGCTTCTCAAAATGCCTTGACCGCTGGCGATGTGGACTGGATGTCTGCGATTTTCCCGAATATGGATGATGTGCTGTCGGGATATCCTGATATTCAGACGGTTGACGTTCCTTCTAGTCAGATGGCATTCATGACCTGTTCGAACAAAGAACTCGGCTGCAGTGGTCCTATCACTGATCCGGCAGTGCGCAAGGCTATCTATTACGCTCTTGATCGTAATCAGATTAATAAACTTGCTCTGAATGGCCAGTACAGTGAGCTGGCTGGTTCTCTGTATCCGTATGGACAGTTCACCAAGTACGCTTCGGATGACGTCCCGGATTCACCTATTCCGGGTAAAGGACGTACGGATGAAGCCGTCAAGATACTGGAGGACGCCGGCTATACGAAGGGTGATGACGGCATCTATCAGAAGGACGGAGTTAAGCTGAGCATCAAAGTCGCTGTTATGAGTGATGTCTCTGACTGGATTAACGCGATTAACGTCGCCTCGCAGCAGCTGGCAAAAATCGGTATTGATCTGCATGCGGACCAAATGTCTTCTAATGAATGGACTCAGGCGATGCAGCAGGGTCAGTTTGAAATGTCCATTTATGGTCTGTGGGTCGCAGGTGCCGAACCATGGATGTTCTACAACCAGTTCTATGCCACTGCCAATACGGCTGCAGTGGGTAAAAGCGCTTGGCCTAATTACGCTCGCTACAGCAATAAGACCGTGGATGATGCTCTTAATGTCATCAATGCCACCACTGATGTGGCGACCAAGAAGTCTGAATATGAGAAGATTCAGACTCAGGTGTTTGAGGACATGCCGTATATCCCGATTCTGCGCCAATCCGGTTTGAGTGAAATGTGGAGCGATAAGGTTACCGGTTGGCCGACAAACGATAACGTCTATGCTAATCCGCAGACTTGGGCAAATCCTGATTTGGGCATTGTTCTGAAGAACCTGAAGGTTAAGAAGTAACCTGACGGATTTTATGAATCAACGGTGCACAAGGCGTTTTAGATGTGCGCTTTGTGCACCATTTTCCATGTAGAAATGAGGTAACGATGAGGTTCTACCTGAAAAAGATAGGATTTTACCTTGTTGCATTGTTTGCGGCTTTGACATTGAACTTTGCCATCCCGCGACTGATGCCAGGTGATCCGGTTTCAGCTGTTCTTACCAGGCTTGCATCGCGAGGTGGTACTGTTGCACCGAAACAAGGGAAGCGATTACTGCAATGCTGGGACAAGGTGGAGGCAACATCTTCCAGCAGTATATTGATTATCTGAAGAATATCTTCACCGGCAACTGGGGCGTATCTGTAACGTATTTCCCCAACCAAGTTACAACGTCCATTGCTTCTGCACTGCCTTGGACCATTTGTCTTGTCGGCACAACCACGATTATATCGTTCTTTATTCAACAGGCTCTTGGTATCTGGGCTGGTTGGCGTCGTGGTGGCGCTTTTGATAACATCATTTCCCCTGTGTCCACCATTTTCCAAGCTGTTCCTTACTTCTGGCTTGCACTCATCTTCATTTGGGTGTTTGCCCGTACGCTGCATTGGTTCCCTCAGTCAGGCGGATACAATTATCGTGAGGTTGTGCCCGGCTTCACTTGGGAATTCTTCTCGAGCGCAGTGAAGTATGCAATCTTGCCGGCCTTGACGATTCTTGTCAGCTCTCTGGGCATGGGGGTTGTCGGTATGCGTAATATGATGGTCTCCACGTTGTCTGAGGACTACATTGTTACTGCTGAGGCCAAGGCTTAAGTCCTAAACGCATTATGATGTGCTACGCAGCTCGTAATGCAGTGTTGCCATCCATTTCTGGCTTTGGCACGTCTATCGGTGCAGTGGTGGGCGGATCGCTGCTTACTGAACAGGTGTTCTCCTATCCAGGTGTTGGTCAGATGCTTTTGCAAGCGGTGACCAGTAACGATTACGCGCTGATGCAAGGTATCTTCCTGATTATTACCGTTACTGTTCTAGTCGTGAACTTTATCATTGATTTGCTTTACGGCATTATCGATCCACGTACGCGGCAACAGGATTGAGGTTAAATATGTCTGCAACAAATTCTTCTGCTGCTGTGGCTCGTAGCCAAGCTAAACATCGTCGCTCCGCTTTGGATTCTCTCAAGCGAGTTCTTCCTGAGCGTTCTGCAAAATTGACGGCTGGATTAACCATTGTGATCGCAATGGTTTTGTTCGCCATTATTGTTCCTATCTTCACGAAGGATCCTAATAAGATCAATGACATTGGCTTGTCTGCGCCATCTGCCCAGCATTGGTTGGGCACTACGCAGTCTGGCAGGATGTTTTCACTCAGCTTGGCTATTCTGTCCGTGGCTCTCTGATTATTGGCTTTGCTGTTGGCTTGATTGCAACTGCGATGTCGTTCATTTTCGGTGTTTTGGGCACATATATTGGCGGAATTTGGGATGATTTGTTCTCTCTGATTACCAATATCATGCTGGTGATTCCGGGGTTGCCTCTGACCATCGTGATTTCTGCATTGATGCCTTCCAAGGGCACGATGATGTTGGTCATTGTTATTTCAATCACCGCATGGGCTGGCGGTGCCCGTGTACTGCGGGCGCAAACATTGTCGATGCGTGGGCGTGATTATGTTCTTGCCGCAAAAATTGCAGGTGAACGTCCGTGGCGCGTGATTACCGTTGAAATTCTGCCTAATCTGTTGCCTGTGATGGGATCGCAGTTTGTGTTCTCCGTTATTATGGCAATCCTGAGTGAGTCTTCGTTGTCCTTCATTGGCCTGGGTCGACCCAATCCTTCTCGCTGGGAACATGCTGTATTACGCGCAGAACGGTTCTGCTCTGAACACGGGCGCATGGTGGTGGTTCCTGCCACCGGGACTGATGATCGCTATCATCGGCGCCGGATTGTCCTTCATTAATTTCTCCATCGATGAAGTCATCAATCCGCGATACGTAAGCTACCAAGAAAAGCAAGGGAAAGAAAGGGTGAACACGATGGCGACTCAGAATTCTGATATCCTGCTTTCGGTCGATAACCTCGACGTTATCTACGATACGGATGATCCGGTGCACGCCGTGCAGAACGCTACATTCGAATTGCGTCGCGGTGAGATGCTTGGTTTGGCTGGTGAATCCGGTTGCGGCAAGAGTACATTGGCGTATAGCATCAATCAAATGCTGAAAGCTCCGGGTAAGATTAACTCTGGCTCTGTGATTTTCCATGATAAGTCAGGGAAAGATATTGATATCCGTGCTTTGTCGGGGCGTTCATTGCGTGAATACCGTTGGGAGAAAACCTCCATGGTGTTTCAGGGCGCCATGAATTCATTAAGTCCTGTAACTAAGATTGGTAAGCAACTTGCCGATATTTATAAAACTCATCGTCCTCATATGGCGAAGAGCGAACGACAAGACCGTTGCGCACATTTGCTTGAGATGGTGCATGTTGATCCAAATCGTCTAGCTGCTTACCCGTTTGAACTTTCCGGCGGCATGCGTCAGCGTGTGATGATTGCCATGGCTTTGGCTCTTGAGCCGCAGCTGATTATTATGGATGAACCGACCACGGCATTGGACGTTGTTGTACAGCGTGAAATCATCGAGGAAATTTCGGAATTGCGCCGTGACAAGGGCTTCTCTGTTATTTTTATTACGCATGATTTGCCGATGCTCTTGGAGATCACGGACAAAATTGCTGTGATGAAAGATGGTGTCATCGTAGAACAAGGCGTTTCTGAAGACGTGTATTTCAATCCGAAGCATCCGTATACACAACGGTTGCTGAGCTCGTTCCCATCTTTGACAGGAGATCGTGGCTCATTCGTTCGTGTTCCACGCCATGCGTGAAAGGAATAATCATGTCAGTATTGAAGCTTGAGCATGTGAAAAAAGATTTTACCCTGCGTAATGGTTTGAAAACCACGACGATTCATGCGGTGAAGGATGCATCATTCGAGTTAGCTTCGGATAAGACCATTGCTCTTGTTGGTGAGTCTGGTTCCGGGAAATCGACAATCGCCCGAATGATTACATGTTTGGAGACGCGACTTCTGGAAGCATCACGTTGGACGGCAAGCCTGTCCCTACGCATGGTAAGGATTTGTACGAATACCGTCATAATGTGCAAATGGTATTTCAGGATCCGTTCGCTTCCTTGAATCCATATCATACGATTTTCCACCATATTCTTCGTCCTCTTATGATTAATCACATGGCAAATAGCAAGAGGAATATGAGCAGAAGGTTATCGAACTGCTGGAACGTGTTGAATTAACGCCTGCCGTCAATTTCATGTATCGACGTCCTCATGAGCTGTCTGGTGGACAGCGTCAGCGCGTCGCAATTGCACGTGCATTGGCTCCTAAGCCAAAGGTTCTAATTGCGGATGAGCCTGTTTCGATGTTGGATGTTTCTTTGCGGTTAGGCGTGCTTAACCTGCTGTCTAGAATTCAGCAGGAAGAACACATCGGCATGCTGTACATTACCCATGATCTGGCGACTGCTCGCCATTTTTCGGATGAGATTATGGTGATGTGTCATGGAGACATTATTGAACATGGTCCTTCTGATGATGTGATTTTGAATCCGCAGCAAGACTACACGAAAGTGTTGCTTAATGCCGCACCTGATCCCGAGAAGCATTCGCGAAGATTCGTGATGGGCGTAGCCGTCAGTAATGCCGCATGGAATACGTCTGATCATCATCTGATTGCTTGCAACTCCCTCGGCCTATGGCCGAGGGTTCCATATAAAGGAGTACTTTATGCAAATCGCAAACCCCGTTCTCCCGGGATTCAATGCCGATCCCTCGATGATTCGGGTCGGGGATACCTACTACATCGCCAATTCCACGTTCGAATGGTTCCCAGGTGTCCGTCTGCACGAGTCCAAGGACATGGTCCATTGGAACCTGTTGCCGAGTCCACTGAGCCGCACGAGCCAGCTTGACATGCGCGGCAATCCGTCATCCGGTGGCATCTGGGCTCCGGATCTTTCCTATGCGGACGGCAAATTCTGGCTGATCTACACGGACGTGAAGGTCGTGAACGGTGCGTTCAAGGATTGCACGAACTATTTGGTCACTGCCGAAAGTATCCATGGTCCGTGGAGCGAGCCGATTCGCGTGAACGGTGTCGGCTTCGACGCAAGCCTGTTCCATGACGACGATGGCCGCAAGTATCTGGTGCAGCAGACTTGGGATTTTCGTGAGTACCATCATGGCTTCGACGGCATCACACTGACCGAATTCGATGTGAAGACGATGAAGCTCAAGCCGGAAACTGAACGTACGATTTGGCGCGGTACGGACGTCAAACTCACCGAGGGACCGCATCTGTACAAAATCAATGGCTATTACTATCTGTTCGCCGCTGAAGGCGGTACCGTGTATACGCATCAGGAAGTCGTGGCCCGATCCAAGTCTTTGGACGCGTTGTCCTTCGAAGGCATGCCTCGAATCCGTTCATCACGAATTTCGACACGCCGCGTTCCTGTCTGCAAAAGCAGGGGCATGGCGCGCTGGTCGATACCCCGTCCGGCGAATGGTATTACGCCTCGCTGTGCGGTCGTCCGTGGCATCACGACAATGAATCCTTCACTGATCCGCGCGCTGGTGCACGCTGGGGCGTGAAACCTCCATCCAGAAGGTCGAGTGGACCGAGGATGGCTGGCCGTATATTGTCGGAGGCCATGGCGGACAGCGTTATGTGGATGCTCCGAAGGATGCCATCGAGACCGAGGCATCTGCGGATCACAGCCAGCATGACGATTTCATGTCCGATACGTTGGATTTGAATTGGAATACGCTGCGTGTGCCGTTCGATGGCGAGATGGGCAAGGTCGGTGGCGGCGTGTTGGAACTGCGTGGCCAGGGCTCGCTGTGCAACCTTTTCGATCTGTCGTTGGTGGCACGTCGTTGGCAGGCGTTCAACTTCGATGCGACCGTAAAGGTTGAGTTCGATCCGAAGAACTACCGCCAGATGGCCGGTCTGACGAACTACTACGATGATTTATGCTGGTCGTGGGTGTTCGTGACTTGGGACGAGCGGCGGCAATGCCGCGTGATTGAGGTCGCTCAGAACGATTTCAACAACTACACGTCGTTCCTGCGGGATACCGCTCCAGCAGTGCCGGATGACGTGAAGTCCGTGTGGCTGCGTACGAAGGTGCGCAAGCAGTGGTATTCGTATGAATATTCGTTTGATGGGATTTCATGGGTCGATCTGGGCGTGAAACTGGACGCGAAGATCCTGTCGGACGACTATATCCTGCGTCGATACGGCGGATTCTTCACCGGAGCATTTGTCGGTTTGGCTGCAATCGATCTTTCTGGATACGACAGGGTTGCGAAATTCAGCGAATTCGATTATCGGGAATTGCCCGATAACGAGTAGGTGTTTTGGTGGCGACGGGAGCGTGTTTTCGTCGCCACTGACGTATGCAAGCCGTCATGAATCGTATACGGAGGCTTTATGTGGACTTGTCAAAGATGGAAGAAGGAAGAGCAACGATGCTTGCGATGTCGAAGATTTTCGATGACGGATGTGTGCTGCAATCCGGGCGGGACGTACCGGTATGGGGTTGGTGCGAACCATGGCGGAGCGTTACTGTCACGGTTTAGGAACATGTGTGAATAAGGAGATTCAGCAATGAAGTTTGAATACCATGTCAAACAACCGGCAGCGATGCTGCGTGTGGCGACGCGGAACATCCGTTCGCCACGATTTCCAAGGCCGCGCAGGTGGCTGCTCCGGGTGATACGGTAATCGTGCATGAAGGCGTATACCGCGAACGAGTCGATCCGAAACGCGGCGGTCTGAGTGAACATGAGCGCATCACCTACTGCGGAGCCGAAGGCGAAGCACGGCCGGTTATCAAAGGCTCGGAATGCGTGCAGGGCTGGACGGAATTGGCCGATCACCCGCATGTGTGGACGGTGGTGCTTGATAATACGATGTTCGGGGATTTCAATCCATTCGTGACCCCGATTTTCGGTGACTGGCTGGAAATGCCCAAGTTCGGCAAGGATCCGGACAAACATCTTGGCGATGTGTATCTCAACGGAGTTCCTTCTTCGAATCGACGACGTTGGAAGGCGTATACGATCCGCAGCGCGTGATACGGATGAGGATTTCGTGTTGAAGATTCCCTGCCCTGTGCCGGATGTGGACCGTACACGTTATGTATGGCATGCCGAAGTGGACGAGAATGCCGGCACCACAACGATCTGGGCGAATTTCCAAGGTGCCGATCCGAATGAGGAACTGGTGGAGGTCAGTGTTCGTCGCACATGCTTCTTCCCTTCCCGCAACCATGTCAACTACATCACCGTGCGTGGCTTTGAAATGGCGCAGGCCACTGGAGATTGGGCGCCGCCTACCTCGCAGCAGTGGGGCATGATCGGCCCGAACTGGTCGTATGGCTGGATCATCGAAGACAACGTGCTGCATGACGCCAAATTCTCCGCGGTGTCATTGGGCAAGGAAATCTCATCCGGCGACAACGAGTGGGCGAAAACCGAGCGTAAGACCGGTCACCAGTACCAGTTGGAGGCCGTGTTCAAGGCCCGTCGCATCGGCTGGGAAAAGGGCTGATCGGCGGTCATATCGTACGCAACAACGACATCTACGAGTGTGGACAGAATGCCATCGTCGGACATATGGGCAGCGCATTCTGCCGTATCGAGCATAACCATGTCCATCACATTGCGTTGAAGCGTGAATTCTTCGGATGGGAGGTCGCTGGCATCAAATTCCATGCCGCATTGGATACGGTCATTGCCAACAACAACATCCACGACTGCTCGCTGGGCATGTGGATGGATTGGCAGACGCAGGGCACGCGCATCACGCGCAATGTGTTCCACGATAACGTCCGTGACCTCATGATTGAAGTGAGTCATGGGCCGTATCTGGTGGACAATAACGTTTTCGCCTCGCCGGTGATGTTCCAGAACTGGTCGCAAGGTGGTGCCTTCGTCAACAATCTGATTTGCGGCGGCATTGAACCGCATACCGTCCCCGACCGTTCCACGCCGTATCACTATCCGCACACCACCGAGGTGGCCGGGTGCGCTGTGGTATCCGGCGGCGATGAGCGTTGCTGAACAACATGTTCGCGCCGCAACCGGTGAAACCGACCGTCGGTGAATATGGTTTGTCCGCCTACAGCGATTGCCCGATGTCGATGCATGAATACTTGGAACGCCAGCGGGCCATGTGGGCAGATCCTTCGCAGGGTGGTGGCGAGCGCAATCCTCTGCAATCTCTATACGCGGGCGGCAACATCTATCTGTCCGGCGCACAGGGGCTGAACAAGCAGGAAGGTGCGGCCGACGATTCGGAGCGTATGCAGGAGGACGCCCCGTTCTTCGGCGGCACCGCCTCCACGAGCGTTGCGTGTGATGAGCCATGCCGGTGACATTGGTCGAAGAACCCGATGGACTGTACCTGCGGTGCACTGTGCCACAGGCCGTCGCCGATACCAGGATGCAGGTCGTCACCAGCGATATGCTCGGCGTGCCTCGCATCGTGGAGGAACGCTATGAACAGCCCGATGGCAGTGACTATGTGCTGGACACCGACTTGCTGGAACAAGCCTTGACGGCAACGGAACGCAAGGCCGGGGCGTTGAATGGTCTTGTCTCCGGAGAGAATCGCATCCGAATCTGGGAATGGAACAACTGATATGACAAATGCAACCGATACCAACAAGACATTGGGCGAGTCCATGTTCGCACAGTGCGGATATGCCAGGACGCCATCGATAAGCGCGTGTCACAGGTCTGGCATGAAATTTCGAAGGTCCGAACAAATTCTATTGGGAGAACGACGAAGGTCTTGCCTATGTGATGGACACCGGCAACAACGATGTACGTACCGAGGGTATGAGCTATGCGATGATGATCGCCCTGCAATACGACCGTAAGGACGTATTCGACAAGCTGTGGGGCTGGGTAATGCGTCACATGTACATGGAGGACGGTCATCATGCGCATTATTTCGCATGGTCGGTCGCGCCGGACGGTACGCCGAACTCGAATGGTCCTGCACCTGACGGCGAGGAATATTTCGCGATGGACCTGTTCCTCGCCTCCCGTCGCTGGGGTGATGGCGAGGATATCTACGAATATTCCGCATGGGGACGCGAGATCTTGAGATATTGCGTTCATAAGGCGAACGCTACGACGGCGAGCCCATGTGGAATCCCGACAACAAGCTCATCAAGTTCATTCCGGAAACCGAGTGGAGCGATCCGTCCTACCATCTGCCGCACTTCTATGAAGTATTCGCCGAAGAGGCCGACGAAGAAGACCGTCCATTTGGCATGAGGCAGCCGCCGCAAGCCGTCGCTATCTGCAGGCGGCCTGCGACGAGCGGACCGGCATGAAGCTGAATACGCGGATTATGACGGAAAGCCGCATGTCGACGAGTCCAATCATTGGCATTTCTATTCCGACGCTACCGTACCGCGGCGAATATCGGGCTGGATGCAGCTGGAACGGTCCGCAGGAAGTGCTGTGCGACCGCGTCGCCGCGCTGCAGCGATTCTTCCTGACCCACGACCGTACTAGCGTCTACGCCATCGACGGCACCGCCGTGGACGAGGTCGTGCTTCATCCGGTCGGATTCCTGGCCGCGACCGCGCAAGGCGCACTTGCGGCGGTGCATTCGGCCCAGCCCGACGCGGAGCATAATGCCCGTGAATGGGTGCGCATGCTGTGGAATACGCCCGATGCGAACCGGCACGCGTCGTTACTATGACAATTTCCTCTATGCTTTCGCCATGCTGGCGTTGAGCGGAAAGTATCGGTATGAATGATGATTACCTCAACTAATCCTATGGTCTACACGGATTTTCCTGATCCAGACATCATCCGGGTCGGGGGCGTGTATTACATGGCCACTACGACTATGCATTTCACACCCGGGTGCGATATTCTGCGCAGCTATGACCTAGTGCATTGGGAATTCATTGCGCACGCATTGAATATCGTGGCGGATACCCCTGAAGAACGTTTGGAATGTGAAGGTGCCAACGCCTACGGTCGAGGCATGTGGGCGCCGTCACTGCGTTACCATCGGGGCACCTGGTATGTGTTGTTCGCCGCCAACGATACGCATGTCAGCTATCTGCTGACGGCGGACGATCCATGCGGCCCATGGCGAAAGCGTGAGCTTGACGGCTTCTATTACGACAGCGGACTGTTCTTTGACGACGATGATCGAGCCTATGTCGTACATGGCAGTCGACATTGCGCATCACGGAGTTGAATCCTGAATTAAGCGGGCCGATGCCGGGTGGGCTCGACCGGGTCATCGTGCAGGACGATCCGCAGGCTGACCTTGGTTATGAGGCAGTCACCTGTACAAGCATGATGGACGCTATTACGTCTTCACCTGTCACTTCCCGCAAGGCAAGGGCAAAACAGAAGCCTGCTTGATGGCCGAATCCTTGGATGGCGCTTTCGAAGTGCGTGAAATTATCGAAGACGACCTGTCCTTCCACGGTTACGGAGTCGCGCAAGGCGGTATGGTGGACACTCCGGACGGCGACTGGTATGCATTCATGATGCAGGACCGCGGCGGTGTGGGACGCGTGCCGATACTGATGCCGATGCGGTTCGGCGAGGACGGATTCCCCGTTGTCGGCGAGAACGGCAAAGTGCCGCAGTCGGTCAGCGTGCCGGCTGCAAGCTGTGCCGAACCTGTCACGCCCATCAACGGCAGCGAATTCATAGCCCGGCATAACGCCGAAGGCGGAGTCGATGCCAACTGTCTGCAGCCATACTGGCAGTTCAATCACATCCCACATAACGAATACTGGTCACTGACGGAACGTCCGGGAGCATTCCGCCTGCATTCCGGACGCATCAGCTCGAATCTCAATCATGCATGGAACACGCTGACGCAGCGCACGATGGGGCCGGTGACGGTGGCCGAAGTCACCGTCGACGCGTCGACATTGCATGATGGCGACTTCGCCGGATTGGCGGCGTTCCAAGGATGCTATTCCTACATCGCGCTTACGCGAAGGAACGGCCGTACGATGCTGACCGTCCAATACAAGCCGGCGAATGACGATTCCATCTTCTCCGACGATGATTGGGACAGTCCAGCCGTAACGGATGCGGAAATCATGGCGGATGCGGATTGCATGCGCCTGCGCGCGGTATATGATTTCACCGATTGCAAGGATGAAGTGACGTTCTTCTACCGCGATGCGGATACGCCGGAATCCGAATGGTGTCCATTGGGGACAGCGCACCGGATGATCTTCAAAATGGATCATTTCACAGGTTGCCGTATCGGATTGTTCCTGTATTCGACAAAAGAGACCGGTGGAATCGCCGATTTTTGCGACTTTGCGTATTCGACGCCGGATACGAAGGAAAGAGAGCATGAAGCGACAGGTCATAGTGGCGCAAGGAACTGTCGAAGGCTTGGCGGCGGAAGATCAGGGCATCACCGTGTTCCGAGGGGTCCCGTTCGCCCAGCTCCCGTCGGCGGTCTGCGCTGGCGTGCGCCGCAGCCGGCCCTGCCATGGGATGGTGTGCTGCAAGCCTTCGATTTCGGGCCTACCGCGATGCAGCCGACGCCGGGCGCCTCCAATGATTTCTATGATCGTGAATGGGGCACCGATCCGGCCGTGCCGATGAGCGAGGATTGCCTCTACCTGAATATTTGGACTCCGGCATTACGCGGATATGGTGCGGATAGCATGGTAGCCTCCGAAAAGCTGCCGGTCATGGTCTGGATCTACGGCGGAGCCTATCAATGCGGCGGCACATGTGAAAAGGAATTCGACGGCACACGTCTCGCAGCGAACGGCGTCGTTGTGGTCAGTGTGGCCTATCGTCTGAATGCATTTGGGTTTATGACGCACCCTTTGCTGCATGAGGAGGCCGTAGAACGCGGCGACGGCGAACCATATGCGAATTTCGGATTCCTGGATCAGCGTGCCGGAATCCAATGGGTGAAGGAAAACATCGCGAAGTTCGGCGGAGATCCGGAAAACATCACGGTTTTCGGCCAATCGGCCGGTGCCGCCAGCGTCTTGGCCCAGATCTGCTCGCCGATGAATCATGGCCTGTTTCAGAAAGCATCATGCAATCCGGCGCAGGCCTAGGCATTTCAATGCGCGGCAGGACACGCTGGAGCATGCGCAGGCCAATGGAATCCGTCTGTTCGAAGCATTGGGTGTCTCCACGCTGGAGCAGGCCCGTGCAATCCCGGCCCGAACGGTATTGGAAGCCGCCGAGTCCCTGCCTGTTCCACCGGACAGCGGACGTGAAGATGACTGGTCGATGATCGTCAATTGGGTGCCATGCGTGGACGGCCTGTTCCTTCCCGATCAGGAGGAGCGTATCGTCGAGGCTGCAAGGCCAACAACGTCGACATGCTGGTCGGCAACACGACCAATGAGTTCATCGCTTCGACTGAAGATGGGAAGCCTGTGCATGTCGGCCAGCTCGGCAATCTCACGCTGATCCGCAAATGGACCGCAAGCGGTGGAACCGCGCCATACTACTATCATTTCGATGTCGCTATGCCGGGGGATGATGCCGGAGCCTTCCACTCATCCGATCTGTGGTTCTCCTTTGGAAGCCTTGCGAAATGCTGGCGTCCGTTCGTTGGATGGCATTACGATCTGGCAAGGCGAATGGGGCTGTACTGGACCAATTTTGCCGCCAATGGCGATCCCAACGGAACGGACCGTGACGGAACGCCGCTTCCTGTATGGGATCCTTGCATCGGTGAGGAATGCCCCGCCATGCATTTATGCCAAGAACCGGGCATGCGGACGGATTGGCTTACCGAAACGGATCGAAAAGCATTCGGCCTGTGACGGCATGCCGTTGATGTATAAATACTGATATGTAAACAGGGACGGTCTTTGTGGACCGTCCCTGCCGCATAATGGTTTGCCGTTGCGCGTGCAGGAGGATTTCGAGATTGATTATCCGACTTTTCACCGTTTCCGTAGGCTGGTTCGTCGGTGGCGTCTCGCGGAGGCTCAGAGCATCAAAGACCCTGTTCGGCGTCGTGCGGCTATTGTGAGGCTAGGAGTTGTTTGAAGTGTCCTAGGCCGGATATTTCGCCGTATAGGGGCGTTCTGCGTGGATTCCGTCGGA
>ENA-OQER01000609-OQER01000609.1-human-gut-metagenome-genome-assembly--contig:-NODE-609-length-19141-cov-2.017093_pt1 | contig 19141 bp, 23 predicted proteins | sample MGYA00242797_ERZ504639 | MGnify/ENA primary metagenome ERZ504639 (study PRJEB26092, sample SAMD00036306) | human gut metagenome | host: Homo sapiens | study: EMG produced TPA metagenomics assembly of...
ACGACGGACCTCCGACAGCAAACGGAAAACCGCATATCGGTCACGTTCTGACACGTGTTATCAAAGATATGATCCCGAGATACCGCACAATGAAGGGATACAAGGTTCCTCGTAAAGCAGGATGGGATACCCATGGTCTGCCGGTAGAGCTGGAAGTAGAAAAGCTGCTTGGTCTGGACGGAAAAGATCAGATTGAAGGATACGGACTGGAGCCGTTTATCGACAAATGTAAAGAGAGCGTATGGAAATACAAAGGAATGTGGGAGGATTTCTCCAGCACGGTTGGATTCTGGGCAGATATGGAGCATCCTTATGTAACATACGACAACAATTTCATCGAATCCGAGTGGTGGGCATTGAAACAGATCTGGGACAAAAAGCTCCTCTACAAAGGATTTAAGATTGTACCTTACTGCCCTCGCTGCGGAACTCCGTTGTCTGCGCAGGAAGTGGCACAGGGATACAAGGATGTGAAAGAGCGTTCTGCAATCGTAAGATTTAAGGTAAAAAACGAAGACGCATACATTCTGGCATGGACAACAACACCTTGGACACTGCCGTCAAACCTTGCACTTTGTGTAAATCCAAGTGAGACTTATGTAAAAGTAAAAGCAGCAGACGGTTATGTATATTACATGGCAGAGGCACTTCTTAATACGGTTCTTGGAAAGCTTGCAGAAGAAGGAACACCGGCTTATGAGGTTCTGGAGACATATGTAGGAAAAGATCTGGAATACAAAGAGTATGAGCATTGTACCAGTGTGCAGCTGACAGTGCAGAGAAACAGCATAAAAAAGCATTTTATGTGACATGTGATAACTACGTTACATTGACAGACGGTACCGGAGTCGTTCATATTGCACCTGCATTTGGTGAGGATGATGCCAATGTCGGAAGAAATTATGAACTCCCGTTTGTACAGCTTGTAGATGAAAAAGGGATATGGCAGCAGAGACTCCGTTTGCAGGAGTATTTGTGAAAAAGGCAGATCCGATGGTACTCAAAGATCTGGATGAGAGAGGACTTCTCTTTGACGCTCCGAAATTTGAGCACAGCTATCCGCACTGCTGGAGATGTGATACTCCGCTGATCTACTACGCACGTGAGTCCTGGTTCATCAAGATGACGGCTGTAAAAGAAGATCTGATTGCAAACAACAACACAATCAACTGGATTCCGGAAAACATCGGAAAAGGACGTTTCGGAGACTGGCTTGAAAACGTTCAGGACTGGGGAATCAGCCGTAACCGTTACTGGGGAACACCGCTGAATATCTGGGAGTGTGAATGCGGACATATGCACTCTATTGGAAGCATTGCAGAATTAAAAGAGATGTCTGATAACTGTCCGGATGATATCGAACTGCACCGTCCATATATCGACGATGTGACGATTACTTGTCCAGAGTGTGGAAAACAGATGCACCGTGTACCGGAAGTGATTGACTGCTGGTTTGACAGTGGTTCCATGCCGTTTGCACAGCACCACTATCCGTTTGAGAACGAAGATTTGTTCAAACAGCAGTTCCCGGCAGACTTTATTTCCGAGGCGGTAGACCAGACAAGAGGATGGTTCTACTCTCTGCTTGCGATTTCTACATTGCTGTTTAACAAAGCGCCATACAAGAATGTTATCGTTCTTGGACATGTGCAGGATGAGAACGGACAGAAGATGAGTAAGTCCAAAGGAAACGCGTCGATCCATTTGACGCACTGGAGACATACGGAGCAGATGCGATCCGCTGGTACTTCTACAGCAACAGTGCACCATGCTTCCAAACCGTTTCCACGGAAAAGCAGTTGTAGAAGGACAGCGTAATTCATGGGAACTCTGTGGAACACATACGCATTCTTCGTACTGTATGCAAATATTGATGGATTTGACGCAACAAAATATACACTGGAATATGATAAATTAGGAGTCATGGATAAATGGCTTCTGTCCAAACTGAATACACTGACAAAAACAGTGGATGAGCATCTGGCAAACTACAGAATTCCGGAAAGTGCAAGAGCACTGCAGGATTTCGTGGATGACATGAGTAACTGGTATGTCAGAAGAAGCCGTGAGCGTTTCTGGGCAAAAGGAATGGAACAGGATAAGATCAATGCGTACATGACATTGTACACTGCGCTTGTGACAGTATCGAAAGTTGCTGCGCCGATGATCCCGTTCATGACAGAAGAAATCTACCAGAACCTGGTGAAGAGTGTTGATGCATCCGCTCCGGAAAGTATCCACCTTTGTGATTATCCGGAGGTTCAGAACGAACTGATCGATGAAAAACTGGAAGCAGATATGGACAATGTATTAAAACTGGTTGTCATGGGCCGTGCATGCCGTAACGCATCCAACATCAAAAACCGTCAGCCGATCGGACAGATGTTCGTGAAAGCAGGATTCGATCTGCCGGAATTTTATCAGGAGATCGTGGCAGATGAGCTGAATGTAAAAAATGTAAAATTACAGATGATGTAAGAGACTTTACTTCTTATAGTTTTAAACCACAGTTAAAGACAGTCGGACCAAAATATGGTAAAATGTTGGGTGGAATCAAAGCTGCGTTAGACCAGCTCGATGGCAATGCAGCAATGGATGAGATTAACGAAACAGGTTCTCTGAAACTGGATATTAACGGACAGGAAGTAACACTGTTCAAAGAAGATTTGTTGATCGATACTGCACAGATTGAAGGATATGTTTCTGAAAATGACAATGGAATCACAGTTGTTCTGGATACAAATCTGACAGAAGAGCTTCTGGAGGAAGGATTTGTAAGAGAGATCATCAGTAAGATCCAGACAATGAGAAAAGAAGCCGGATTTGAAGTGATGGATAAGATCAAAGTGACCTACAAAGGAAGCGAAAAGGCAGAGGCAGTCTTCGCAGCGAACGGTACACAGATCTGTTCTGAGGTTCTGGCAGTTTCTGCAGAAAAGCAGAGCGGCCGGATTCGTAAAAGAATGGAAGATTAATGGAGAAGCTGTTTTCATGGGAGTCGAAAAAGAAGGGAGATAATCGACATGTACAGCAAACGTTTTGAAAAGGAAACATTTAAAGAGGCAGTCAGGGAAAATGTAAGGACTCTGTATCGGAAAAATATTGCTGAAGCATCTCCACAGCAGATATTTCAGGCAGTTTCCTATGCCGTAAAAGATATTATTATGGATGACTGGATCGCTACGCAGAAGGCTTATGATGAAGCAGATGCAAAGGCCGTCTACTATATGTCCATGGAGTTTCTGATGGGACGTGCGCTTGGCAATAACCTGATCAATATGACAGCATACAAAGAGGTCAAAGAAGCACTGGAAGAGATGGACATCGATCTGAACGTTGTTGAGGATGAAGAGCCGGACGCAGCACTTGGAAACGGAGGACTCGGAAGACTTGCAGCATGTTTTCTGGATTCATTGTCCACTTTGAATTATCCGGCATACGGATGTGGAATCCGTTACCGCTATGGAATGTTTAAGCAGAAAATAGAAAATGGTTATCAGGTGGAGACACCTGATAACTGGCTCAAAGAAGGAAATCCGTTTGAGCTGCGCCGCGAGGAATATGCAAAAGAAGTGCGCTTCGGAGGAAATGTACATTTTGACAAAGATCCGGAGACAGGAAAAGATATCTTTGTACAGGAAAATTATGAATCCGTACTTGCAATCCCATATGATATGCCGATCGTGGGATACGGTAATCACGTAGTCAATACACTGCGTGTGTGGGATGCAAAGGCGATCACAGATTTCCAGCTGGACGCATTTGACAGAGGAGATTATCACAAATCCGTAGAGCAGGAGAATCTTGCAAAACTGATCGTAGATGTATTGTATCCGAATGACAATCACTATGCAGGAAAAGAGCTTCGTCTGAAACAGCAGTATTTCTTTATTTCCGCAAGCTTGCAGACAATGCTTGAAAAGTATAAAAAGAAACACAGTGATGTGCGTAAACTCTACGAAAAGGTAGCGATTCAGATGAATGATACCCACCCGACCGTGGCAGTGCCGGAGCTGATGCGTCTTCTCATCGATCAGGAAGGCTCACATGAGGAAGCATGGGATGTGACAACAAAGACCTGTGCATATACGAACCATACGATTATGTCAGAAGCTTTGGAAAAATGGCCGATTGATCTGTTCTCCAGACTGCTTCCGCGTATTTATCAGATCGTACAGGAGATTGACAGAAGATTCCTGATTGAGGTGCGTGCAAAATATCCTGGAAATGAAGAGAAGGTACGCAAGATGGCAATTCTCTATGATGGTCAGGTAAGAATGGCACATATGGCGATCATTGCAGGATATTCTGTCAATGGTGTTGCAAAGCTCCATACGGAGATCCTCAAACACCAAGAGTTAAAAGACTTCTATGAGATGATGCCGGAGAAATTTAATAACAAGACGAATGGAATCACGCAGAGAAGATTTTTGCTTCACGGAAATCAGCTGCTTGCAGACTGGATCACGAATAAGATCGGAGACGGCTGGATCACTGATCTTGCCCAGATCGGAAAGCTGAAAGCCTATGTAGATGATGAGCAGGCGAGAAAAGAGTTCATGGAGATCAAATACCGCAACAAAGTCCGTTTGGCAGCGTATATCAAAAAACACAACGGAATTGAAGTAGATCCGAATTCAATTTTTGATGTACAGGTAAAACGTCTTCATGAGTACAAACGTCAGTTGTTAAATATCATGCATGTAATGTATCTGTACAATCAGATCAAAGAACATCCGGAGGTGAGCTTCTATCCGAGAACCTTTATTTTCGGAGCAAAAGCAGCGGCCGGATATAAACGTGCAAAAGAGACGATCAAACTGATCAACTCCGTAGCAGATGTAGTCAATAATGACAGAAGCATCAATGGCAAATTAAAAGTTGTATTTATCGAAGATTACCGTGTATCCAACGCAGAGCTTTTATTTGCGGCAGCAGATGTCAGTGAGCAGATTTCTACAGCTTCCAAAGAAGCTTCCGGTACCGGAAATATGAAATTCATGCTCAACGGTGCGCCGACATTGGGTACGATGGACGGAGCCAACGTAGAGATTGTGGATGAAGTCGGCATTGAAAATGCATTTATCTTCGGACTCAGTTCAGAAGAAGTTATCAACTATGAAAATCATGGCGGATACAATCCGACAGAGATTTACTTCAATGACTGGGAGATCAAGCGTGTGGTAGATCAGCTGATGGATGGAACCTATGCAAACGGAAACCACGAGATGTACAAAGATCTGTATAACTCACTTCTGAACACACAGTGTACAGACAGACCTGACACATACTTTATTCTGAAGGATTTCCGTTCCTATGCAGATGCACAGAAGAAAGTAGAAGAAGCATATAAAGATAAGACAGATGGTCCAAAATGGCGATGATGAACACTGCCAGCAGTGGAAAATTCACCTCTGACAGAACGATTGAAGAGTATGTGGATGATATCTGGAAACTGAAGAAGGTGTTTGTAAAGCCGGTCGAAGAATAAGGAGGAAGCCTATGGAATTTACAGTGAATTGCCATTATGAGGACTTAGTTACTATAATACTCCGTCCACTCATGAGGTGGGAGGAAGTATTCTGACAGGAATTTTGATGTTTTACCTGATCATATTACTGGTTGGACTGACCGTTGCGGTCGTAAACTATATTTTCCGCGGAATCGGAATGTACAACATGGCAAAAAGAGAAGGAATGGATTATCCATGGCTGGCGTTTGTACCATTTGCCAGAACGTACCTTCAGGGAGAGCTTGGCGGAACGGTACATCTGAAAAATAAACAGATCAAGAATCCGGGAATCTGGCTGATCGTACTGCCATTTATTTCTTCCATCGTTACCGGTATCCTGTATGTGGTCATATGGGTAGTGCTTGGATTTGGTGTGGTTTTCTCATCTTACGGCGGCTTTAGCTTTGGCGCAGTGACAGGAATCATTATCGTGACAGTTATCGTCATTGTATTTTTTACAGTGTACAATGCAGTCTACAGTGTGCTTCGAATTCTTGTAAACCGTCAGATTTATGAGAAATTTACAACACCGGGAATGGCAGTTGCACATGCGTTCTGGGAGTATTACTTCCGCTGTATGAATCCATTTGTCTGTTTGTGATGCGGAATCGTCCGTATAATCCGGGAAGAACCGGATCTGGGAACACCGTTTATGACAACACCTCCGCCGATCGCGCCGCACCTGAGATGCCCCGGCAGACATCGGAAGAGGCACCGGCTGCTCCTGCGCCGAAGCAGGAGGAAACGCCTGCAGAAGATCAGAATACAGCGGATCCGGTAGACGGAGAGTTTAAGAAAGTAGACGAAGAGATCATCCGGGAGAATACCGCAGGGTGGAAGAACTGTCAAGACCGGAGCATGAGCAGATGACTTCCAGCTATACGTATGGCGGGACAAAAGAAGAACCGAAAACAGATGACAAACCATCTGCAGAAGAATAAAAGGATATCAGACCTCCATGGTGCATATACTGCATCATGGAGGTTTTTTATGAAGATAAAACATCAAAAACTAAAATCAGCGGGAGCGTTTTTGACAATCCTGTTATTGCTTCCCTATGTAGTCACAGTTTTTGTAAACGGAATCGATGTACTGGGAATGTCGCAGGAACTTGTGTTCAGGCAGAAAACAGAAGATCAGGACGGTGAGAAGACTGTTAGGACGGTTCCGTGGACAGAATACATGATGGGAATTTTAGGGAAAACAATGCCAGCATCCTATGAAAAAGAGGCACTGAAGGCACAGGCAGTAGTACTTCGTACCATGCTGTATCAGCAGGCTGCACAGGATGTTGTGTTCAAAGAGGCATATCTGACACCGGAAGAATTGAAGAAAAAATGGGGAGCTGAAAATTTTGAGAATTATTATAAGAAATTAAGAGAGGTGCTGGATGAAACAGAGACACAAGTGCTTTTTTATCAGGATTCTTATGCCTGGGTTCCGTATCATCAATCCAGTAACGGAAAGACAAGAAGCGGAAAAGAAGTGATCGGCGGGGATACATATCCGTATCTTGCGACAAGAGAATGTCTGGAGGATGTGAAGGCGGAAGACGAGATGCATGTGTATCAGTTTTCGTATGATGAGATCAAGAAAAAGTGCCGGTCGTTCCTGGAAGCGGCAGAGGGAGAAGCAGAAGCCAAAAAAGCGCTGAAATTCGAAGATTTTGAAATCCAGGAAAAAGATTCTGCAGGATATGTTTCCAAATTTCGGATTGGAAACACGGTCTGCAGCGGAGATGAATTTCGAGATGCGTTATCTCTTGCATCCAGTGCATTTTCCATACAGGAAGAATCAGGAGGACTCAAAATCACCACAATGGGAAAAGGGCACGGACTTGGGATGAGCCAGTGGACGGCAAATGAACTGGCGAAAAACGGTCAAAATTATAAAGAGATTCTGGAATTCTTCTTTGAGGGAACAACGATCACAAACTCCGAAGAAATTTTGGAAAAACCAGAATAAACAGCAGTGCTTCTGGCAAAAATATAGCCAGAGGTGATGAATATGAATAACAATGAAAAGCCTTCCTTAAAAAGTAAAGGAATGTCAGTTGCGATTGTGATCTGTTTCGTCGTTGTAGTATCTGTCGTGGGAGCCGTTGTATACAACAGCTATCACCGAAGAGCAACGGGAAGCCAGCTTGCAAAAAACAACACCGTTACAGAAGAGACCAGAACAACCAATACCAATGATATTGTTCTGCCGCAGGCCGAAGAAGATACATCCGCAGAAAATGGATCAGAGACAGGTACGAATGAAAGCGCAGAGACACAGACAGAGACAGCAGCACCGGCAAAACAAGTTTATTTTGATGAAAACAGTACACTTGCATGGCCGGCAAGTGGAAGTGTGATTCTTGGATACAGCATGGATAAGACGGTATTTTTTCAGACACTGGAACAGTACAAGTATAATCCTGCAATGATTATCGCAGGAGAAGCCGGAGAAATGATAGGAGCTTCTGCAGACGGAATCGTAACCAACATTGAAGAAACTGCACAGACAGGAGTGACAGTCACACTGGATATGGGAAACGGTTACAGTGCAGTTTACGGGCAGCTCAAAGATGTGCCGCTTGCAATTGGGGATTTTGTGGCACAGGGACAGACTGTAGGATATTTAAGTGAACCGACAAAATACTATAGCGTAGAAGGTCCAAATCTTTATTTCGAGGTGACAAAAGACGGAGAAGCGAAAGATCCGGCAGTATATATGGAATAACAGTCAGGGGGTGCGAAAAATAAAATGTTTCGTATCCCTTTTTATTTTCCATAACGATGCTTGATTTGGAGCACAAAAGAGGAGTAAAATAGAGGACATTGATAAGAGGTGACAAAATGAACTATACATATATCTTAAAATGCAAAGATGATTCTCTGTATACCGGATGGACCAATGATCTGAAAAAGCGGATTACAAGCCACAATGCCGGGAAGGGAGCCAAGTATACAAAAGCCAGAAGACCGGTGGAACTGGTCTACTATGAAGAATTTCAGACAAGAGAAGAGGCAATGAAAAGAGAATATGCCATCAAACAGCTGTCCAGAAAAGAAAAAGAGGCACTGATCAAGACCAGGCCTCTTTAAAGGTTCTATATTAAGATAGGAAAAATCTTAGCCAAAGTATCTCTTTAACAGACCTTCGAAAGCTTTTCCGTGACGAGCTTCGTCTCTTGCCATCTCGTGTACTGTATCGTGGATTGCATCCAGGTTAGCAGCTTTTGCACGTTTTGCAAGATCGAATTTACCAGCTGTAGCTCCGTTCTCAGCATCAACTCTCATCTCCAGGTTTTTCTTTGTGCTGTCTGTAACAACTTCACCTAACAATTCAGCGAATTTAGAAGCGTGCTCTGCTTCTTCCCAGGCAGCTTTTTCCCAGTATAATCCGATTTCCGGATATCCTTCTCTGTGAGCAACTCTTGCCATAGCAAGGTACATACCAACTTCTGTACATTCTCCTTCAAAGTTTGCTCTTAAGTCAGCAAGGATGTCTTCGCTTACGCCCTGAGCAACACCTACAACGTGCTCTGCAGCCCAAGATCTTTCTCCTGTCTGCTCTTTGAATTTATCAGCTGGTGCATGACAGACTGGACATTCAGCCGGTGCAGCGTCTCCCTCGTGAACATAACCACATACTGTACAAACAAATTTTTTTCATAGTTCAAATCTCCTTTTCTTAATTGAATTTGACCGGAATGAGTCGGCCTTTGGTTAATATTATAATACGGAATCAGAAAACTTTCCATATTATGGACAGATTTAAGATTTTTTTGATGCAGTTTCCGCATTTTCCATAAAAAGTCATCGTGCAGAAATCAATGATTCCATCAAAATCTTTAGCAGCAATTTCATTTAGCTCTGTGACATTTTGCATATCCATGTTGATATCCAGAACCCTTTTGCAGCAAGTGCAGAAAAAGTGGTTGTGAGGTCTCACATCACCGTCAAATCTGTCCCCGCCGTCAGGAGTTGTAATCTTGACTGCCTCACCGAGATCAGTCAGCAGATTTAAATTCCGGTAAACAGTTCCAAGACTGATATTCGGAAACTCCTCTTTGACATGCATATAGACCGTATCAGCAGTTGGATGCTCAGTGGTCGATGCCAGATAGTTCTTGATGGACTCTCGCTGTCTGCTGTATTTCAAAGTAGCCAAGTGAGTTCTCCTTTCAAAACAATAATAGTAATCGTTGCTATGTTTAGACTATAATACAGTTTTGAAGTTTGTCAATAGGATTTTTGAAAAAAGAATATTTTATTCGATAAAATGTTACAAAAAAGTTAATAAATAAAAAAATAAACAGACATAATATATCGTGATATGTCGAAATACAGGAGAAAAAACCCTTTTAAAACTGTTGACACATCGTATAACCACTGATATAATCACACTGTAACAAAATTTAATAATTATGTAACATTTTAAAAACTTCCTACAAAAGATAAAGACAGAAAACAGAGGAGGTTTTATATGAAAGCAGCACACATGAAACAAAAAATAGTCATTCCTGCTCTGGTAGGAATGATGATGATTCCGGGGAGTGCAGTTTATGCGGCAGATCAGAAAAGCGGAAGTATATCCGGTTTTGCCGGCTGCAGGAATCGAAACAGTAGTAACAGATTGTTATGAAACGAAAGTAAAGGAGAATCTGCAGTTATATCTGGTACCGACAGGTGAGGGTGAGTATTTGAATATGGCGTTTTCGAATACAGGTGAAGAATTTACTTATATAAAAAGTGCGCCGGATGAGAACAGTGACTGGATCGGAAAATTGTATCCGGATTCGGCAGTCAGAGTTCTCGAATATAAAGAAGACTGGGTGAAGATCCAGTCAGGAGATGCGCAGGGATTCGTTCCGGCAGATACATTGTACCTGGGAGAAGATGCAAAGTCACATGCAGGAGAATACGAAAAAGAGGTTGCAACGGTAACAGCTGATGTTCTGAATGTGAGGGCTGGTCAGGGAGTAGAGACACAGGTTCTGACACAGATTATGCAGAATCAGGAGTATGAAATTACTGGGGGAACCAAAAGATGGATGGTATCCGGTGCAGGCAGGGGAGATCGCCGGCTGGGTATCCGGGGAGTATATCAGTATAGAGACAACGTATTCTTACGCAGAGACGAGGGAAGCAGAAGAGGCGAAGAAGCCAGAGCAGACCATAGTGCAGGAAACACAGAAGGTTCAGGAAGCTTCCGCCCAGAGTATTGTGCAAAATCAGGCTGCTTCGGGACAGGCTGTCATAGATTACGCCTGTCAGTTTATTGGAAATCCGTACGTATGGGGCGGTACCAGTCTGACAGAAGGAGCGGATTGCTCTGGATTTGTACAGTCTGTGTATGCACATTTCGGGATTAGCCTGCCAAGGACGACATGGGATATGGAAAATGTGGGAGTTGCTGTCAGCTATGAACAGGCACTTCCCGGAGATATTGTTTTGTATGACGGGCATGTCGGACTGTACATGGGAGACGGGACGATTGTAAATGCAATGAACGAAGCTGACGGGATTGGAATCTGCAGCGCAACTTATACAAATATCATAACGATCAGAAGAGTTCTGTAAATTCAGACCGCATTTTAAAGTTGACTGACTTTGAAATGCGGTATTTTTCGGGGGAAAATGAGATAGAAAGAAACAAAAAAAGTCAACAGGAAAATAAATAAATGGCAAGATGCACAAAAATGTAAAAAAATGTCGAAATTTGAAAAATAGGAGTTTTCAACTTATCCACACTCAAAATATGAAAAAGCGTGGAAAACACGACATTTCCGAAAAGTTATTCACATTATCCACACTCAAACAGGTGTTTTTTGTGAATTACTTTTGTGAAAAAAAAGAACGGATGTTTTGTAAGGTTGTTATGAAATTGCTTGTTTGTCGAAAAAGAAAGAAAAATATATTGACTTTTGAGTATTCGAAAAGCAGTAAAAACAGAAGAAACAATTCAGAAAATTCAAGCAAAATAAGGTTGATTTTAAAACGTATTTTCCGGTTTTGGTGGTTGATAATTTAAAAAATAGAGATTATAATAAAGAACATTGAATAATAGAAGGAGGAATCATAATGGAAACATTTACAAAGAATACAACAATCGGCGAATTATTATCCGTATATCCTGAATGCGCGCCGATCTTAATGGAAATCGGAATGCACTGCCTTGGATGCCCGTCTGCACAGATGGAGACACTGGGTGAGGCAGCGATGGTTCACGGAATCGATGCAGATCTCCTGGTAGAGAAGATCAATGCGGCAAGAGCAGCAAAATAAGACTTATAACATAAAAGAGTGCGGACTGGGCAGTAAAGCTTAAGTCCGCACTCTTTTTATATGCGTTTATACCTGTGACAGCTTTTGAATCGCATCGGAAGAAATCACGACCTCGCAGTGTTCTTCCAGAAATGCAAGAACAGAAGCAGAGGCTTTCTCCAGACTGCCGTATTCAGAAAGCATATTGCAGATCTTGTTAAATTCATTGGCGGAATGATCCGATGGTGTCAGTGCCAGAATATACATATCTGCTTCATCGTCTCGATACAGTGTATTGGAACCGTGGTACGCAGGAGCCAGAAGATGGGCTGCCTGAATGACCAGATCAATATGGTTGAACGAGAACAGACGTACATTGAGCGGTGCTGGTTCCTCCTGTGGTTTGGAGGCAGGCTTGATGTCGGCTGCCGCTTCTTTTACTTTATTGAGCAGGTTCAGGAAGTCTTCTGCGCCCTCCAGCTTTTCCAGCTGTTCTGTCGGGCTTGCTTCAGAATCCATGCTTTGTGTAAATTTCGAGAATCTTGTATCCAGTTCCTCGGGATCTTCTACTTTGTGATGATCAAAACGATGGAATCACCAGATGAAAGGAATCGCTTCGATCATCAGAGGTAAATCTTCCGCTTCAAATCCAAAATCAAAGGATGCCTGCTGCATCATATCCCGAAACAGAGATTTTGCTTTTTCCGTACCGTAAGCCAGTTCACTCAGTTTTAAGTGACGAGCTGCTAAATCAGCATGTGTCAATGTACAACGAATTTGATTTTCATTCAGTTTTTCGATTTTCATGTGCTCACATCCTTACGAATTGAAATGTTGAAAAATATAGTCATTAAGTAGGAAAATAATAACTTATATTTCTTCACTATTAGTATAAACAAAAAGAAAAAAAGATGTAAAGGAAAATAGTGAGACTTCTGCATTCTTTCATGTTATCAACAAAAGGGAAGTAGTTATAAACAAAAAACACATTGAAATGACGGAACACAATCCCTATAATTGGCAGTACAGAAGATAGTGTTCCGGATAAATATCACTTATTTAAGAAGGAGGGATACAAAAGAGACGATCAGATCATCTGAAACGAGTTGCTGAATTTTTCATTTATCAAGACATCAAAGAGCATATCTATCATTAAAATATTCGAAATTCAATGTTCTCGAATCGGGGACGAAATCAATATCAGACAGAAAAGTAAATTCAATGTGAGTTCATGCTATCTTTTGTACCGTGATAATTCAAAGGTACGTCACATACCTTCTGCGGTCAGTTATTACCGGGGATATTTATCAGAGCTCACGGAGGGAAGGAGAAGAACATGAAATCTGATGAGACAGCTTATCAGGAATTATTTGAGGAACTGGAAAAATATGAAAATAAAGGAGTATACATCAGTATGGATGGATTCCCGGCCAGTCCGATGCAGATTGTAGCGGCACATATGACAAGGGAAGAAGGAAGTTATATGCGGGACTATATTCTGGATACAGAAGGATATATTGAATCACTTTCATTTGTAAATATCAAGACAAAAGAACAGGCGTAGATCCCCTTTTACGTCGGACAAAAAGATTTAAAATATTTCTGAAGAATGTTTAAAATACTTCTTAAAATGGCAAATTAGTAATGACTGGTAAAAAAAGTATGTTATAATGGTTCTGTATAGGAGGTACGCATGGACGAAAGAGAAGAGAGGGTTGTGAAAACCCGCAGCACGGCGGGAACACAGCAAAACAAAACAAGAAGGCGCCCACGCAGGATTGCCGGAGAACCAGAGGATACAAGGATGGATTCGAATCGCATACCGCCGTCTAAGAGACGGAAAAAGAGCCGCAGGGCAAGGCGAAGACGAAGAAATATGCTGATCAGGATGCTGCTGGTGATCATATTGATCATAGTGGCTGTTGGGGGCCTGATTTTCTGGAAGCGATATGGCTCATCGAATGAGAAGGCGAATCTGGAACAATATTATGGAATGACAGGTACGGACGATATCGCAGTGATCGTGAATAATCAGGTGATCGCAAAAGCGGATAACGGAGAATATGGGGCAGGAGGCCGTCTGATAGACGGACAGGCTTACATTGAATATTCTGTTCTGCATGATTTTGTGAATAAGCGCTTTTACTGGGATGCGAATGAGAATTTACTGTTGTATACATTGCCGCAGGGAAGTGTTGTTGCAAACATAGGAAGTAAGGAATATACAGAAGTCAGCGAACAAAAAAGTGAAGAGTATGTCATCTGGCAGACAGTCGATAATAAGGCATATGTTGCTTTGGACTTTGTGAAAAAGTACACGAATATGGAATGCAAAGAACATCAAGATCCGAATCGTGTGATGATCGTGAATGAGTTCGGAAAGACGACTGTGGCAGAGATGAAGCGGGATACACAAGTGCGGTTTCAGGTGGAGTAAAGAGTCCGATCCTGACAGAGGTAAAAAATCAGAAAAAGTGACTGTGATCGAGGATGAGGATGGCTGGAAGAAGTTCGCACCAGCGATGGATTTATCGGATATGTACAGACGAATTCGCTGAAACATATCAAAGAGGAGACGATTTCCAGCAGCTTTGAAGAACCACAGTACACAGGTATATCGAAAGATACAAGATTAATATGGCCTGGCACAATGTAGAGAATACGACTGCCAACGGGTATATTCAGGATATGCTTGCATCCACGAAAGGTCTGACGACGATCGCACCGACCTGGTTTCATATTGCAGATACGCAGGGGAATCTGAATTCAATCGCGGACGCAGATTATGTGAATTATGCGCATCAGTCCAATTTGGAAGTGTGGGCTGTTCTCAGGGATTTTCATGGGGGAATCAATTCGGCGGATGAGACTTATGAGGTGTTAAGTCATACTTCCAGGAGAACGAACCTGATCGATCAGGTTATAGCAGCAGCTCTGCAGGCTGGGATTGATGGAATCAATCTGGATTTTGAACTGATTTCTGCAGAGTGCGGAGAAGATTATGTACAGTTTGTGAGAGAACTTTCCATCAAGTGCCATCAGAATGGACTGGCATTTTCCGTAGACAATTATGTTCCGATGCCTTACAACACATTTTATGATCTGGAAGAACAGTCAGTATTTGCTGATTATGTGGTGATCATGGGGTATGATGAGCATGTGGAGGGTTCTTATGAAGCAGGTTCTGTGGCGTCTTACGGATATGTAAAAGACGGCATAGAGAATGCGTTAAAGTCTGTTCCTAAGGAAAAACTGATCAATGCGATCCCGCTGTATACAAGACTGTGGTTTGAGACACCGAAGACGCAGGAAGAGCTGGCAGCAGAAGCCGGTACAGAAGCGGCAGATTATCCAAATAAAGTGACCAGTACGGCACTGGGAATGGAGGATGCCGAAAAACGGGTGCAGGAAGCCGGTGTACAGGCGTCATGGGATGAAGATACAAGGCAGAATTATGCACAGTGGGATGCAGACGGAGGAACATACAAGATCTGGCTGGAAGACAGTCAGTCGCTGGAAGAGAAGTTAAAGCTGATCAAAAAGAATGATCTTGCTGGTGTTGCCGAATGGCGCCTTGGCTGGGAGAATTCGGGAGTATGGGATCTGATCTCGCAGTACATCAATTAAAAAGTGAATAGAAGAATATAAAAAGGACGCTGAAATTCCGTTTTGGAATTTCAGCGTCGTTGTGTTTAAATCTGATGTTCATTAAAATGATTGTTCTCCATAAAACGGGTGACGGTGTCAAGCATTTCCTGTGGTGTGTAGGACTTCACGGTTCCTTTTTTATTATGAGGGAGGGAGTCGCTGTTCATGTTCTTTTTGAACTCATTCGGAGTCTGCCCGGTATATTTTTTAAATGCATTATTCATATAGCGGTAATCCGAAAATCCGCAGCCGTAGCAGATATCAATCAGAGAAAGTTCACCTTTCATCAGCAGTGCTTTTGCATTGAGATACCGGGTGTAGGTCAGAAATTCACTGAAAGAACGGTGCAGATTTTTCTGAATAAAATGTGATAAATAAGAGGCGGAGAGCTGCATGTGTTTTGCCAGGTCAGACAGAGTCACTCTTTCGGCAGAATGTTCCTCAATGTAACCAATGATTTCAGAGAGCTGGCTGTTTCTCTTGGTAGTGAGCGCAAGTTTGTCTCCATACATTTCATAGTAAGCGCAGCTCTGCAGGATGTCATGCACCATAATGTTGATCAGACCGGCACACTCCAGCTGGTAATAAGGCGCCTGCAGGAGATAAATCTTTAAAAGTTTGCAAAACGAGTAGGTGAACAGTCGCTCATTTTTACTCAAAAGTGTATTTTCCAGAAAGCTGATATGACTCATCTGCGGAAAATATCCTTCAAAATACTGTGGAAGAATATGAAGGGAGAGCAGGGTGGACGGCGCTTTCTCCGAAATAATCTCGTGGAGCTCGTTGGCGTTGATCAGGATGATATCTTTTTCAGAAAAAGACGTAGTATTGCCGTTGATGTTGAATGCCGGATCTCCTTTTAAGACCAGGATCAGCTCAATTTCCGGGTGCAGGTGGGCAGCACGGTATCCTACATCATAGACGGACAGATTCATATTTTTAATTTGGGGATGGTGGATATTTTCAATTTCCAGATGCATAAGAGAACTCCTTTTTTATTGTTGCTTCTATCATAATATAGTGCGCTTTATTATTCAATCAAATTCATAAAACAGCAGGAAAGTGATAGGAAGAAAGCTTAATTGACATATAAAAGAAAACAGGGGATGTGTATAGTAGAACATGTATTGAGCAGAAAGAAAATGTTAAGGAGGGGCTGATTATGAGATTATTAGAACCAATTAAAGTGGGAAAGATCGAGCTGAAAAACAGAGTGATGTTTCCGCCGATGACAACAGGATATGAAGGCAGAGACGGCACAATTGTAGAACAGAGCTTTAACTTCTATAAGAGACTGGCAGAAGGTGGCGTGTCCTATATTGTATTGGGAGATGTTGCTCCTGTAAATACAATCTCACCGACACCGAAGCTGTTCCATGACGGACAGATCGAAGCATTTAGAAAACTGGCAGATGCAGTTCATGAATTTGACTGTAAACTGGGAATTCAGATTTTCCATCCGGAGTATGATGTAGAGGCACTGGCTGAATTATTCCGCAAAGGGGATATGGAAGGCGGACGTGCAAAAATGCGTCATGATATGGTACATTTCATTCAGGAAGTGACGGAAGAGCAGTTGAACAGTATTTTGGATAAGATCGGGGAATGTGTAAAACGTGCACAGTCAGCCGGAGTTGATATTATAGAAGTACACGGGGACCGTCTGATCGGATCATTCTGTTCGACTTTGATTAACCGCAGAACAGATTCCTACGGTGGAAGCTTTGAAAACAGAATTCGTTTTGCACTTCGCGTGGTGGATAAGATCAGAGAAGTGGCACCGGATATCTGTATTGATTATAAATTACCTGTAGTCACAGAAAACCCACTGCGCGGAAAAGGCGGTCTGATGATCGATGAGGCAGTAGAGTTTGCAAAAATTCTGGAGAGATCCGGAGTGGATATGATTCATGTAGGACAGGCAAACCATACAGGAAATATGAACGATACGATTCCTGCGATGGGAACACAGCCATATTGTTTCATGTCAAAATATACCAAACAGATCAAAGAAGCAGTCTCTATTCCGGTATCCTCAGTGGGACGTATCGTCACACCGGAGAACGCAGAAGCACTGATCGAAAATGGTGTCTGCGACATCGTGGGTCTGGGACGTTCTCTTCTGGCAGATCCGGATTATGTAAAGAAACTCGAAGCAGGAGAAGGAAGACGCATCCGTCACTGTATGATGTGCAATAAGGGATGTACAGATGCGATCCAGAACCGAAAATTCTTAAGCTGCGTACTCAATGCGGAAAACGGATATGAGTATGAGAGAACGATCACTCCTTCCGATGAGAAGAAAAAAGTAGTTGTGATCGGCGGTGGAGTTGCAGGTATGGAAGCAGCGAGAGTTGCAAGTGTAAAAGGTCATGAGGTTGTTCTGTTTGAAAAAGAAACGACACTTGGCGGTCAGCTCAACATTGCATCGATTCCTCCGAGAAAATCTGAGATGAACCGTGCACTCCGCTATCTGACAAATGAGATGAAAGAGCTGCATGTAGATTTACGTCTTGGAAGAACAGCAGATGCAGAGATGATCCTGGCAGAGAATCCGGACAATGTGATCGTGGCAGCAGGTGCGCACAATGTGATTCCGCCGATCGAGGGAAGTAAAATGCCGCATGTATTTGATGCATGGAAAGTATTGAATCATGAGGAACTTCCGAGCGGACGTGTGGTTGTGATCGGAGGCGGTCTGGTCGGAGCAGAGACAGCAGAGCTTCTTGCAGAGATGGGATGTCAGGTTTCTGTAGTAGAGATGATGGAAGAAAATCGCAAAAGAAGAATCCAAGACAGTAAGACCGGTATTGTTTGAGAGCTTTGAAAAATATCAGGTTCAGCTGCTGACAGGAACAAAAGTAACAGCCATTACAGCAAACAGTGTGGAAGCAGAAAATGCAGAGGGCAAAGTGTCTCTTCCTTGTGACTACGTAGTACTCGCAGTGGGAGCAAGACCGAATCTGTTTGACGCACAGGCACTGGAAGATAAAGGCGTACAGGTGAGCTTTTGTCGGAGACTGCAATGAGAGAGCAGCAGATATCAATCGTGCAGTAGAAGAAGGGTATCTGGCAGCAAACGTTTTTATAAAAAACGTACAGGTGGATGAAACATCCTTCTTTCGCATATACATGAAACAGAGTATATGCGAAAGGGGATGTTTTTTGCGGTTCAAAAAGGTATTGGGGATACTGCGGACAAAGATCCGTCTGCTGCTGATGATCGGGGTACTTCTGGCGGCGGCAGCAGGATGTCAGTTTGCCGGAGAGTATCTGCACAGTCATTATATTCGGGAGGAAGCATCTGAGACCTCCGGAAATATATCAGAGAAAAAGACGGTTGTGATTGATTCCGGACACGGGGGGAAAAGATCCCGGAAAAGTCGGGATCAACGGGGCGCAGGAAAAGGAACTCAATCTGCAGATCGCAGAAAAATTGAAGAAATATCTGGAGGAACATCAGATCACGGTGGTGATGACACGTACAAAGGATGAGGACTTGCAGATTCTCAGGTGGAAGATCTTAAAGCCAGAGTAGAGTTGATCGACAAAGAATCTCCTGCACTTGCAGTCTGCATTCATCAGAACAGTTATCCACAGGAAAGCGTAAGAGGACCACAGATTTTTATTTTGCGCACTCGAAGGAGGCAAAGAAAGCAGCAGAGGTAATGCAGACAGAGCTGAAAATTCGAATCAGGAGCATGCCAGAGAGATTAAGGGAAATACT
>ENA-OQER01000610-OQER01000610.1-human-gut-metagenome-genome-assembly--contig:-NODE-610-length-19139-cov-2.384021_pt1 | contig 19139 bp, 28 predicted proteins | sample MGYA00242797_ERZ504639 | MGnify/ENA primary metagenome ERZ504639 (study PRJEB26092, sample SAMD00036306) | human gut metagenome | host: Homo sapiens | study: EMG produced TPA metagenomics assembly of...
GACAATAGCGGATATATTCAAATGGACTTTATGGCACTCCCTAACATGATTGCACTGTTTGCACTTAGTGGAGTTGTAGTGGCAGAAACTAAGAAGTTCTTTGAGAAGCACAATGCTGGCATGTAATATCGTCATTTGTCTTATATCAGATGTGCGGCTCATGTGGGTTTAGACTTTTGACACTCACATCATATTATAAACAATATTATAAACAATTAAAAAAATAGATTGTAAATATAAAAAGATATATTTACAATCTATTTTATATGTAAGTGTGTTTATTTGTCTGCTGGTTTTGCAGGTATTTTCTTATCAGCACCAAGTATGTGGCTGGCTAACCAGGTTACAAGGAAGTTTACAAGGTCAAGCAGATATTGCTGCTGGTTGTCGTCCATAGCTTCAAGCTCGTGTATATCAATATTAACAAGCTTATCAATGAAAGATGCATGAGCCAGCTGCTGGGCCTCAAGTCCCTGATAATTGATGCTCTTCATATATTCTTCTTCATCATGGAAGTGGAACTCAGTATAGTCCTTAAGCTGATCAAGTAAAGACATTATCTGGTCATATTTATCATGGATAAAGTGGTCATGAATAAGCTCATAGGTTTCATCTATTATTTCAAACAGACGCTTATGTTCTTCATCAATAAACTCAATACCTGTTTTATACTTATCAGTAAATGTAAAAAGTTTTTTTTCCATCAGCATCAGCAGAGCTTTCATTTTCCTTATTGACAGGAGTACACATTTTACCAATCATCATATCGTTACTGAGTATATGATGGTATAACCAGCGTACAAGGAATGAAATACATTCGTTAAATGAGGCTTTAGCTGCTTCCTTTGATGATGTATCAAGACAGAACTCATTAACCTTTTTCGTAAAGGCAGCGTGTTCTTTTTTCTGAAGGTCAAGTTCAGGGTCATGGATGCTTTCCATATAAGCCTCCTCATGTGCAAAATGAGTGGCAGCATAGTCCTTAAGACCTGATATAAGGTTATTAGCGACAGGAGCTATGTCATCAAGCTCGTTGCCCATAGATATTGCATCGTTAATCATTTTAAATAACTTTGCATGTTCATCATCAATTTCTTTAATGCCTATAAGGCAGTCATTAGTGAATTCGTACATCGTTAATCCTCCATTCTTGCGCTGCTTTTCAGCGCATCTCAAGTTTGTGCGAAGCACAAATCTTGCGTGTGAAAAATCTTTATTTTTCACACTAATCTCCATTTCTGCGTATGTTGTCAGGGGATTGCGCGAATTATGTAGCAATCCTGGTATTTATAGATTAATATATCACACATTTGAAGAATATGGTATACTACAAAAAATGATTTATGAAATGATTTATGAAATTCCTGTATGGAAGAGTCATTATATATAAGGCTTCCGGGCAGGAAAAAAGGAGGTTTGTATTGTGAAATCAACTAGTATCAAAAAATTATCAATAGCAGGTATATTATGTGCTGCTGCTGTTGTAGGAAGTCTGTTTTCGTTTCCGGTGTTTGGAAGCAAATGTGCACCTGTACAGCATATGGTTAATGTATTCTGTGCAGTTCTTTTAGGACCGGGTTATGGTGTCATGGCAGCATTTGTGGCATCACTTATAAGAAATATGCTGGGAATAGGAAGTCTTATGGCATTTCCGGGAAGCATGTTTGGTGCATTAGTATGTGGCGTAGTGTATAAAAGATTTCATAACATTATAGCGACAATGATAGGAGAAGTGGCTGGAACCTCTATATTAGGTGGACTTAGTGCGTACCCTGTTGCTATATTTCTTATGGGAAAGAATGCAGCCAATCTGGCGTTTTATGTGTATGTATTTCCGTTTTTTGTATCAACAGCAGTAGGTGCGCTGATATCGGGAATGATAGTTCTAAGCCTTAAAAGCTCGGGACTGCTTGCAAAAATGCAGCAGAATATAGAATAACAATGGGTGTTGGAGTAAAGAATAACATGTTTGATAATATTATTGGAATAGTGCATAAAAGGAAGCCGCTTATTCATAGTATAACTAACTATGTAAGCATGAATGATTGTGCAAATATACTTCTGGCATGTGGTGGTGCAGCTATCATGGCAGAGGATACACTTGAGGTTAGACAGATAACAGCTATATGTGATGGATTAAATCTTAATATAGGCATGTTAAATGAGAATAGCTTGAGGCGATGCTGGTTGCTGGCAGAAGTGCAGCAGCTCTTCATCATCCGGTTGTACTTGATCCGGTAGGTGCAGGAGCCTCAGATTTCAGAAACAGTGCAGCCTTAAGAATAATAAAAGAGATAAGTCCGACTGTCATAAGAGGAAACATATCAGAAATAAAAGCACTTGCAGTAGGAATGGCTGACATTAACCACTCTAAAGGTGTGGAGGCTAATGATATTGACCGGATCACAGAGGACAATATATATGATGTGGCAGCATTTGCAGAAGCATTTGCTAAAAAAACAGGGGCTGTGTTGTGTATAACTGGTGTTATAGATATAGTAACTGATGGGAATGTAGTATATTGTATAAGAAACGGACATCCTATGATGAGCAGGGTGACAGGTTCCGGTTGTCAGCTTTCAGCACTGATAACAGCCTATATTGCAGCTATCAGTATGGAAAATGTGTATACAGGCTCTGCACATGTGGATAAAGCAGATGCAGATAAAGCAGATATGTGCATAAGTAAAGAGCATGATACAGCAATACAGGGCAGCATAGCCAAAGCTGTGGCAGCGGCAGTCTGTGTTATGGGAATAAGTGGAGAGACAGCATATAAAAGGCTTAACGATATGGATGGAAATGCCACTTACAGAAATTATGTGATTGATGCGGTATACAATATGACAGATGATATGCTGGAGAGATTATGCAGAGTTGAGGTGATAAGGCATGAGTAGTTATTTTTATTTTACAAGACATGGGCAGACGATATGGAATGTTGAAAACAAAATATGTGGTGCAACAGATATTGCACTTACAAGTCTGGGACATGACCAGGCGACAGAGCTTGGAAAAAGAATAAAAGAGGAGCATATCCATATAGATGAAATCCTGTATTCACCATTAGTAAGAGCAGCAGATACTGCAAAGCATATATCAGAGGTGACAGGAATAGCCTGCCGGGAGGAAATAAGGCTTAAAGAACAGAACTTTGGACGGTATGAATCAACCGCAAGAGATGGAGAAGAATTCGCAAAGGCAAAGATGAACTTTGTATATGATTTTGATGGTGGAGAGACTATGCTTCATCTGTGCCAGAGATATATAATCTTATTGATGATATTAAGAATGACAGTGAAGATAAGGTTTATCTGCTTGTAGCGCATAATGGCATATCAAGAATAGTAGAATCGTATTTCAACAATATGACAAATGAGGAATTCTCGTCATTTGGAATAAAGAACTGCGAATTAAAGAAGTATACCTTCAGATAAAGGCAGAGTATATAAAAATCATGACGTAAACATTAAGAGGATATTAAGGAATATATAAGAAATTTATAATGAATTTATCAAGGAATTTATAAGGAAACTATCAAGAAATCTATAAGGAAGCTATCAGTAAGATATAAGGAGGGGTTTAGATGGTACAGGCAGTTAAGGCTGGTGACAAGAAAAAAGAAACTACCGGGTCGGATGTGAAGAAAACAGGACAGCCAGATTATAAGCTGCTTATTGATACAGCGGCACTTGCAGGCACTATTATGTTAGAAAGCGGAGCTGAGATATACCGTGTAGAGGAAACGATAAATTATATACTCAAAACCTCAGGTCTTAAAACAAGTGAAGCATTTGTAGTGTCAACAGGTATTATGATATCACTTGATGATCCATCCATAGATGCTCTTACAGTTATAAGGCGTGTGAATAAGGCGCGACCAATCTTAATGTAATAGCCCAGGTAAATGATATATCAAGAAAGTTCTATATGAGGATTATATCCTTAGAGGAGGCCTTTTCACAGCTTAAGCATCTTAAGAAATTCCAGTATCCATGGTGGCTTAAGGATATATGCACAGTCTTTGTTGTAGCTTTCTTTGCAGGGATGTATGGTGGTGATTTTAGGGATATGGGAGCAACGGCAATAGTTGGAATATTTCTTGCAGCGTGGCTTCATATCGGAAAGAAAATCGCACTTAATCCACTTATAAATGATCTTGTGGCATCAATAGTCATATCGGTTATAGCTTTCGTTATGGTGCACGTTGGAATAGGTTCGCATATCGACAGGATAATCATAGGCTCGATTATGGTGCTTGTACCTGGTGCAGCCATAACCAATGCCATACGAGATACGCTTCATGGGGATTACGCTTCAGGTAATGCAAATATACTGCAGGCGTTTACAGAGGCAGCGATGATTGCCCTTGGAGTATATGTGGGATTATTATTATTGTAGCCTGTCAATGTGATTTAAAGAATGGAGAATTATGCTATTACAAAGTATATTTGCTTTTGGTGCAATAATAGGCTTTTCAGTTCTTATTGAAGCACCGAAAAGATGTCTGGTTGTTAATGGAATATTAGGGATGGCAGGATGGGCTGTATATCTTTATACGGAAAGGTATACATCTATGCTTATGGCTACCTTTGTGTCAGGACTGGTGCTGGCAGTCATATCGCATATTCTTGCAAGACTTATTAAGACACCGGTAACAACAACGCTTATTCCGTCTATACTTACGATTGTGCCTGGAGCGGGCATGTATAAGACGGTTTATTACCTGTTTACAGCAGATACACAGGAGGCACTATCAAGTCTTGTGCTTACAATCGGGGCAGCAGGGGCGATTGCCCTTGCTATATTCATAGTCGATGCATTCGTGGCAGTTGTTAAGAGGCTGGTGTGAAAGCCGGCTCTTAAGCATGTTAGCAGATATGAATAAAAAGAGAAAAGCTATAGTGCAAGACTACCATAGCTAGAGTCTTAAAAGCTGTATTATATATGTAAAGTATTCTTTTGGAAAATAAACAATTTTTTTGGTTTGTTGCAATATAAACAATTTTGTGATATCATTAACAAAAGCTTTTTGAAGAAGGATTGTAAGGGCTGGAGAATATTGGAATTTGTCTGGCCTTTTTATAATGTGATTCGGAAAAAGTTTATTATTACAATATAATTTAAAAACAAAAGAAAGGGAAACTATATGGAAAAGTTAAGAAGTTGGATAGCTAATTTAAGAGTTGCAGCAAAATTAAAGGTATATCGGATGGCAGTGCTTGTTATGACAGCTTTTTTTGTAATGGTTGCGCTTATATCAACATTAGTGATTCGTTCGAATATACATAGTATTACGGAAGTGTGGTCTCCTTCACTTGAGTGTCTGCAGGAATTACAAACAATAACTGCTAAATATAGAATCAAACAGTATCAGCATCTTGTAGAAACAGATACAGCAGTTATGGCAGCCTGTGAAAAAGAAACTAATGATATGGAGAATCAGATAAAGGATATATCTTCTAAGTTAGAGACAATAATTAATTCAAATAAGAAAGCACAGGCAGGTAAAGCTGATTATGAAAAGGCAAGCTCTGCATGGGAGGATTACAGGTCAGCCTCAGATAAAATATATAAGCTTAGTAAAGAAGGCAAACAGGCTGATGCTGCCAATCTTATGACTGGAAGCGTGTATGAAAGTAATAAGGAATTTGTAGAAAAGTTAAATTCAGTAGCGATGATTTTCAGGCGGAATTAGATAAGGCAAAAGTAATTGCTAATATATGTACAATAATTATTTTTATTGTCATTATTATAACAGGATTAGCGATTGCAGTGATTGCAACAATTATAGGAAAGATAATATCAGACTCAATTACAGAACCAGTACGTCAGATTGATGAGGCAGTTGCCAGCCTTAGAAAGGGTGAGCTGTCTAACGTGGATATGCTTACATATGAATCTGATGATGAGTTTGGTGAAACAATTACAAAGCTTAAGGAAGCTATGAATATACTTTCAGATTATGTAAGCGAGATTTCACAGGAGGTTAAATTCATAGCACAGGGTGATTTAACAAGAAATGGTGATGATATTACACCATTTCTAGGTGATTTTTCAGAATTAAAGGATTCACTTGTTTACATTTTAAAGCGTTTTAACAGTACATTGTCAGAAATAAGCAGTATTGCAGAACAGGTTACACATAATGCCAAGGAAGTAGAAGTGCATCAAAGTCGTTAGCAGATGGTGCAACAGAGCAGGCAGGAGTTATTCAGGAACTTAATGCCACAATAGATACAGTTGTTGATCTTGCAGAGGATACAGCAAGTGAAACAAAGAATGCATCTGAACGTGTAAAGGCTTCTGCAAACAAAGCAAATAATGAAAAAGAAAAAATGAATATTCTTTTGACAGAAATGGAGCACATTACAGAAATATCTAAGGAAATAGGAAATATTATTACTGATATTGAAGATATTGCTTCGCAGACTAATCTGTTAGCTCTTAATGCATCTATTGAGGCTGCAAGGCAGGTGAGGCAGGAAAAGGCTTTGCAGTAGTTGCAGACCAGATAGGAAAGCTTGCATCAGATAGTGCTAAGTCAGCGGTAAATACAAGAGAATTAATCGATAAGACTTTAGTTGAAATCCAGAAGGGTAATGAAATTACAAGAACAACAGCAGATGCCTTTAACCAGATTATTGCAGATATGGATTCATTCGCAGAAATGGCACAGAATACTATGGAGAAGGCTAATACACAGGCAGAGTCATTAGAACAGATTGGACAGGGTATTGAACAGCTTTCAGGTGTAGTACAGGGTACTGCAGCATCCTCAGAAGAGAATACAGCAATCAGTATTAACCTCGCAGAGGGTACAGATAAGATGAATGAACGTGTAAACAGATTTAAGCTCTTTAAAGATTAAAAGTTTATCATAAAGCTATTATTAAGGAAAGGTTCTTGTTGTGAGTGAGAATATATTTAAAGTATTTGGTAAGCAGACAAAAGAAAACTTTATTGGAAATAATCGCAAAATGTATGGATGATTATCTGTTTGTATATGATCTGCAGAATGATACAATAGAGCTGTCTGAGTCGGCTGTGGACAGGTTTATGATATCAGAAAATGTCATGAATGATGTTGCCAATGATGTTTTACAGGTAGTATATGAAGAAGACCTAAGATGCTGCAGGAGCATCTTACGGCTATATATGAAGGGAAAGAAAAAGCACATAATCTGCATTACAGATGGCTGGATAAAGAAGCATGCCGGTATGGGTTAACTGTCGTGGAATGGTGATTGACGATTCACAAGGAAAACCACAATATCTGGTTGGCTGTCTGAATGAGACAGGGAATCAGAGAAGGGCAGATAATGTCACGGGATTGCTTGGAGGTATTGAATTTAATGCCTATATGCGCTCTCATATGAAACACATATCTAAGGGCTTTCTTATGCATATAGGAATCGATGATTTTGGAGCAATCAACAGTTCGCGTGGAGCGGCTTATGGCAATTATATTCTGAAAAGTGTAGCTGACTGCATGAAGGATTGTCTTTCTGATAGTCAGAGGATATATCATCTTGTAGCTGACCAGTATGTGATTGTTGATCTGGAACATTCTGCTGGGGAATATGCCGCAGAGCTTAAGAAAAAATAGATGACAGACTTTATAGGTTTATAGTATCTGAAAACTATGAGGCCGTTTTTTCAATTTCTGTTGGTGTTGTGGATGCCACAACAGTTTGTGAAGGCTACGATGAGTGCCGTAAGAAATTTTCATTTGTCCTTAAAAAAGCCAAAAAAATGGGAAAAAATGGATTCTATATCTTTGACGAGAATGACTATGAACTTTTTTTACGGAAAGGAAGAATAGTAGCAGCACTCCGTAATTCTGTCATGAACGGATTTAAGGGCTTTGATGTGCATTACCAGCCAATCGTGGATTGTGGTTTAGAGCAGGTTATTGGTGCGGAGGCGCTTATGCGCTTCTCTATGATATCCGGAGAAGATACAGAGGTTATTTCACCTATGGAATTCATCCCATTACTGGAGGAAACCGGATTAATTATCCTGGCAGGAAGATATATATTAGATGAAGCAGCAAAGCTGTGTTGTGAAATACAGCAATATATTCCTGATTTCAGGATGAATATAAATGTTTCATATGTCCAGATCATGCACGGAAACGTTGAGCGTGATATATTGGATGTGATTAAAAGGTATGCTTTAAAACCGGATTCAATATATATTGAAATGACCGAAAGTGGATTTATGGATATGACACCGGTATTTTGTAAGTTCAGGAAGGCATTGGATGAGAACCATATCAGCTTTGTGATCGATGATTTTGGTACAGGATATTCTAATTTTCATTGCATTCGTGATATGAATCCAAGTTATGTAAAAATGGACAAGGATTTTACCGCAAAGGCAATGGATAATGAAAGGGATTATGAATTGTATAAAAATATAATTCCGATGGTACATAGCATTAATGTCAGGATATGCGCAGAAGGTATTGAAAAAAAAGAATGGTGCCAGAAAATGAATGAAATGCAGGTTGATTATCTGCAGGGCTATTATTACGGCAGGCCATGCGCAAGGGAACAGTTTATTAAACAATATACAAGTGGTATGGATATCAGATAGTATAAATATCAGATAGTTAAAATATCAAATAGCAAAAATATCAGATAGCAGCTAGGGGCATCTCACTAATAATTAGTGCGGTGCCCATTTTTTTATGCTAAGGTGAAGGCTTTATTCTTAATGTGTCTTGATTTATTTCCAGAAATTTATTCCTGAAAATTTAGGTTATGCTGATTAATTATAAAAATAAGTTGACACATCATAACAATGATGATAATATGCAAAATGCAACGATTTGCAAATTAGATCAAAGCTGCAAATCTGTTATAATAAGTCTTTTATGAAAGGACATGTCATGCAAAAAAGTTATAAAACAAAGGTAACCCAGGAGATACAGCAGTATCTTAAGCTGCAGAAGCAGAAAAGCTTTAGCGCTTCGGATGTATATCACTATCTTGAGAGCAATAACATAGATGTTAACCAGTCAACTGTATACAGAACACTTGACAGGATGATGGAGCAGAATGTCCTGGTGCGCTTTAAAACTGCAAACAGTGGTAACTATTACTACAGGGTATCGGACGAACATCATAACTGTGACGAACACCTGCATATGCAGTGCAGGAAATGCGGCAAGGTTATGCATCTTGATTGCGATTTTATGAATGATATAAGAGAACTTCTTATGAAGCAGTATGGATTCACACTTGAATGTAATGGTTCAACGCTGTGTGGCTTATGTGCTGATTGTAAAAAACAGAATAAAGAGTTGTAAATAAAGCTATAAAAAAATTAGAATGAAAGGATTTTATATGGGATTTTTAAAGAAAAAGGTTATCGTTAATAAAGCTGCAATCATTGATGTTATGTGTAATACTGGCAGCTTCATTGTTTGCATTTACTGGCTGCCAGGGAAATGTACAGAATAATGGAAAGATTAATATAGTATGTACAACTTATCCTCAGTATAACTGGATACAGAATATTATTGGGGAAGAATCAGAAGAATTCAACCTGACATTGCTTGTGGATGGTGGAGCAGATCTTCACAGCTATCAGCCATCAGCAAAGGATATGGCAAAGATATCCTCAGCAGATATGTTTGTTTATGTTGGTGGTTCATCTGATGCATGGGTGTTTGATGCTGTAAGGGAAACAGTTAACAAGAACATGAAAAAAGTAAATATGATGGAGCTTCTTGGTGACAGAGCCAAAGAGGAAGAGGTTGTTGAAGGAATGCAGATGATGAACATGGACATAGCCACACAGCTTCTGAGGATAGTCATGGAGAGCATGAAGAAACAGACGAAATAGAATATGATGAGCATATATGGCTGTCGGTAAAGAATGCAGAGATTCTTGTACAGAAGCTTACGGATGTTATAAAGGAGCTGGATACAGATAATGCAGAAGAATACCAGGGTAACGCAGATGCATATATAAAACAGCTTTCAGATCTTGATAAAGAATATGAGTCAGTTATAAGTGCTGCAAGACTTAAGACAGTAATATTTGGCGACAGATTTCCTTTCAGATATCTTGTGGATGATTATAATCTTGATTATTATGCAGCATTTGCAGGATGTAGTGCAGAGACAGAGGCGAGCTTTAAAACTGTAACATTTCTTGCTGGCAAGGTTGATGAGACAGGAACTAAAGCGATTCTTACTATAGATGGTTCAGATGAAAAGCTTGCTATGACTATAAAAGATAACACAAAGGATAAGAATCAGGAAATATTGCAGATGGATTCAATGCAGTCAGTTAAGATATCAGAATCAGAGGATTATAATTATATTAATGTGATGCTAAAGAATCTTACGGTATTAAAACAAGCATTATCATAATCAAAATGTAATTATGTTGCCTATTATAAGAAAAAAGAAAGGGGTGCACCTGTATGTCATATATCGAATGTAACAATCTTGCTTTAGGATATGATGGAAAGGCAGTAGTAGAAAATCTGAATTTTAAAGTGGGAAAAGGCGATTACCTGTGTGTATTAGGAGAAAATGGTGCCGGTAAGAGTACACTTATAAAAACAATGCTTGGCCTTATAGAAAAAGTATCTGGTGATATTACATATTCAGATGGACTTAAGGCTTATGAGATTGGATATCTTCCACAGCAGACTGTTGTGCAGAAAGATTTTCCAGCAACAGTCTGGGAGGTTGTACTTTCAGGTACTCTTGCTTCAGGCGGATTCAGGCCTTTTTATAGAAAGAAGGAAAAAGAACTTGCAAGGCAGAAGATGGAAGAGCTTGATATATGGGAACTTAAGAAAAAGTGTTACCGTAACCTTTCTGGTGGACAGCAGCAAAGAGTACTTCTTGCAAGGGCACTGTGTGCCACATCCAAGGTTATACTTTTAGATGAACCTGTTACAGGACTTGATCCTAAGGTGACAGCAGATTTTTATGAGCTTTTAAAGCAGCTTAATAATAAAGGAATAACTGTAATTATGGTTTCGCATGACCTTCATGCGGTGTCATATGCTACGCATATTCTATATGTAGATAGTGAGGACAGTTTCTATGGAACGAAGAAAGAGTTCTTAAACAGCGATAAGGCGGATGTTTTAGGAAAGATTAAAGGAGATGATAAGTAATGTCAGATTTTATTCAGGAATTTCAGTTTTATATGTCATATCCATTTGTCAGATATGCACTTATTGTTGGCGTGCTTATCGCTTTATGTTCATCACTTCTTGGCGTTACACTTGTGCTTAAGAGATTCTCATTCATAGGTGATGGCCTTTCACATGTGGCGTTTGGTGCACTTGCGATAGCGACAGTTCTTAAGATAGCAGATGTTAATCTGTTTATTATGCCAGTGACTATCATATGTGCTGTTCTTCTGCTGAAAACAGGAAACAACACCCAGATTAAAGGGGATTCTGCTATAGCGATGCTATCAGTTGGAGCTATGGCTGTTGGATATCTTATATTAAATGTTTTTTCAGTTTCATCTAATGTATCAGGAGATGTCTGCTCTACGCTTTTTGGCTCAACCTCTATACTTACGCTTACGGGTTCAGAGGTTGTTATGTGTATAGCAGCTTCTATAATAGTAGTAGCATTTTTTGTTATATTTTATAACAGAATATTTTCTGTTACATTTGATGAGGATTTCACCCGTTCTATGGGGAAAAATACAGGCTTTTATAATATGGTGATTGCAGTTATAACAGCAGTTATTATTGTTCTTGCGATGAATCTTGTAGGCTCTCTTCTTATAACAGCATTACTTGTATTTCCTGCATTATCGGCCATGCGTATCATGAAAAGCTTTAAGCTTGTAATAATATATGCTGCTGTATTGTCAGTACTTGGTGCTGTACTTGGTATTGTAATATCAATATTTGCATCAACACCGGTTGGTGCTACTATAGTTACAATATATATACTAATATATCTGATTAATTGTGTTATATCAAGAATATCGGGAATAGCACAGTAATGTTCAAGGTTTATCCCTTTATTTTAAAAATTTTAATTCAAATTATAATAAAATATGCTATACTTACTATCTGGGATGATAATCCCACGATATGCATTTACAGATGAGAATAGTTTTAAAATATAATAATAAGGGATATGTTAAAGTATGAAGGATAAAAGAATTACAAGGTTAAACCACTGGTTTTCATAATAGCAGGTATAGCTGTTTTAGTTCTCATAGCAGCAGCTATAACCGCAGGTGTTATATCAGAACATAATAAAAGTAAAGAAAATACAGTTGGAATGACTCTTACACAGAAAAATCTAAGACCACAGGATGCAGAAGCTGATAATAATGAAGTTAAAGAGATAACAACAGTAGAGATACTTATGGATGATACTGCTATACCAGTTGGAACTACATTTATGGCAGCAGCTATAGTAGAACCAGCAGATACAGATAAAGGCGCTTATATGGACAAGCAGTAACGACGATGTGATGACTGTTAATCAGGATGGACTTGTAACTGTCAAAGGAACAGGTACAGCAGCACTTACTGCTACAGTTGGTGATGTATCAGATGCCATAGCTATAGAAGGAATAGAGAGTGCAGCAGCAGGCTCTAAGAATGGTTATACTGTATATACAGGTAATGGAAGTATTCTTAAGCCATCATCTTCTGTACCGGCAGGAAGCAGTGCAGGCTCTGGTTCTGGTACAGGAAGTAGTTACAGTGATAATGGCAGCTATTCTTACAACAGTACAGGAAACAACAGCGGATATTCAGCCGGTACAGGAAGTAGTCATGAAAACAGTAACAGTACAGGAAACAACTTATCAGGTACAGGCAGCAATAACAATACAGGAAACAATGGAAACAGTTCATACAATCCAGGAAATAATCAATTAGGTTCTTCAAACAGCGGTAATAGTCAGGAAAATAACAACAGCACAGGAAGTGACGGAAAAACAAGCAGTGATATAGGTGAGGTGTTAAACAAAGAAGGCTTTACACAGGAATATTCCAATGTATATGTATACACAGATGGTGGTACATATTATGGGGAGATAATAACACAGCCAGATGTTTCAATCATATATATCAAGCAGAGAAATGAAGGATTCGATGCAAGAATAAAAGGTGTGTTAGCACAGCTGCTTCCGGAAAGCTGCAATCAGGTATGGAATAATTATGTATCTGCAACAACGGACCGTACATTTACTGTAGAAGACAGAAAAGTGAGAATAGTCACAGCTTCAAGAGGTGGACATTCGCAAATAGTAATATACAATTAAGATAAAATATGGTATATTTATGTAAAACTTATGTAGATTATAATGAGGTGAATGTTTTGCTTAATGAAAATAAGGTTAAAATGATGACCAAGATGGCTATATATGAGAAAAATGAAGGCAGAAGGATGTTAAGGACAGCCAGATACTTCAAGGGTGATTATGTCGCATTTGGGATATTAAAGACATTGATCACTACAACACTTGCCTTTGCGATAGTTGCTATTATGTATATGTTATGCAACGCAGAAGGATTAGTCGAGAATATTAATTCAATGGATTATCTTGCTTTTGGAAAAAAAGGTGGCAATATACTATATAATTATGCTTGTTATATTTGCTATAACAGCAGGATTTGTATACAGCTTTCAGTATGAGAATTCAAGAAAAGGGCTTAAAAAGTATTTTTCAAGGCTTAATAAGCTTGAAAGATTTTATAATGGCCAGAAGAAAAAAAAGATAATTGTGGAGGAAGTGATGGCAGTATTATTAGAATTTAAAGAAAAGTTTAGAAGATTTTATAATAAGTATGATACATATCTTGTTCCTGCGTTAAAGTTTATTGTAGCGCTTGTTTCATTCATTATGCTGAATGCAAGCATAGGATATATGGAGAAGCTGAATAATCCGGTTATTGCAATACTTATATCGGTTATATGTGCATTTTTACCGGTTGGTTTTACTATTGTTATGTTATCATTGTTTATGGTAGCACATCTGTATGCCATATCAGTTGAATTCGCACTTATAGCACTTTGTGTTGTTCTTCTTATGTATCTTTTATATTTCAGGTTTGCATCTAAGTCAGGATATCTTCTGATATTAACTGTGTTTATGTGCTGGATTAAGATGCCTTTTGTATTACCAGTTGCTGTGGGATTGTGTTCATCTGTGATTTCAGTTGTTCCAGTATCTTTTGGTGTGATTATATACTATATAATCAATACAGCAAGTGTTTATGAAACAGCAGTTACTAACAAGTCACTTACAGAGAGTATGCTTCAGGTTTCGTATCTTATAGAAAGTCTTGTTAAGAATAAACAGCTTTTTCTTGTTATGGCTGCTTTAGCAGTAACGATTATTATTGTATATATAGTAAGAAGGCTTAAGATTGATTATGCATGGGGCTATGCTATAGCAATCGGAAGTGTAGCTCAGTTTGTAGTTGTTGTATTAGGAGAAATACTTTTAAAAACAGGGCTTAATATTATACTGATAGTTATCAGTGTTATATTAGGTGCGCTTGCAGGTTATATATGTAATATATTATTCTTTGCTGTAGATTTCAGAAGAACAGAGTATGTACAGTACGAAGATGATGAATACTATTACTATGTTAAGGCAGTACCTAAGATAAATGTTGCCGGAGAAGATGTTAGAGTAAAGCAGATAAATGCAAGAAAGACAAAAAAAGCCTCAGATATAAGTGATGTAAGACAGTCAAAGTCTACAACAGCAGCAACTGAGGAAGAAGATGATATATACTTTATTGACAAGTAATCAGTAAGTGGCAGAATATTTTTGACCTTTACATCAGTAAGTGGCAGAATATTTTTAAGCCGTACATCTTAATATAAAAAGGGGTGAGAACGTGACAACATCGGGTAATCTGTTACAGAATTACTTTTCAAAATTATATATACCAAGGATTACATGGACAGATGTTATAGAGATTATTATTATTGCAGTAGTTTTATATAATATTCTGTTGTGGATTATGAACACCAAGGCATGGGCACTTTTAAAGGCATAATAGTTGTGGCTCTTTTTGCGGTTGTAGCGTATCTTCTCAACCTTAAAACTATTTTATGGATAGCAGGAAAGACAATCAGTGTCGGTATTATAGCACTGGTTATTATATTCCAGCCAGAATTAAGGCGTGCACTTGAACAGCTTGGAAGAAAACGCTTTATGCTCAGGTTCTTTAACTTTGGAGATAACAGTGATAAAGATGAACGCTTCAGTGTTAAGACAGCAGATGAGATTGTAGATGCCTGTTATAAGATGGGAGCTGTAAAGACAGGTGCACTTATAGTTATAGAGCAGGATATTGTGCTTGAAGAGTATATAAAGACTGGTATACCTGTAGATGGTATAGTGACAAGCCAGCTTCTTATTAATATATTTGAACATAATACGCCACTTCATGATGGAGCTGTTATAATCAGAGGGAACAGGGTTGTTGCTGCAACATGTTATCTTCCACTCACAGATAATGTTAATCTTAGCAAAGCACTTGGAACAAGACACAGGGCAGGTGTTGGTATAAGTGAGGCAACAGATAGCCTTACCATCATAGTATCAGAAGAGACTGGTAAGGTATCTGTAGCATTTGGTGGAGAACTTATACATGATATAGATTCTGATTCACTGAAGAATAAACTTGAATATATCAGAAGAAGAACTATAGATGTCAAGTCATTTAAGATATGGAGGGGCAGGTTGAAGCATGAAAGAGAAGATATTTAATAATCTCAGCCTGAAAATCGTATCTGCAGTATTTGCGGTGATATTATGGACGGTCATTGTTAATATATATGATCCAAACACCAGCTATACTTTCAGTAATATCACAGTCCAGCTTGTTAATACACAGAGTCTTACTGAAAAGAATTATACCTTTGAGGTTGTTGATGGAGGTAAGATATCTGTTACAGTAAGTGGACCCAAAAGTGTGGTTACAGATCTTAAGACAAGTGATATAGCTGCAACAGCTGATTTAAGTAAGGTTACTGCATTTACAGATTATGTAGATATACAGGTTCAGGTGGTCAAAGATGGACAGGTGCTTAATAACGTTGAAGCTGTTCCAAGAACATCAGCTCTTAAGTTAAGCATAGAAAACAGGGATACAAACACATACGCTGTGAATGTTAATACAACAGGCACTCCGGCAAATGGATATGCCGTTGCATCAACAACAACATCACCAACATATATTAAAGTGACAGGTCCAACATCTTTAGTTGAAGGGGTTGCCTCAGTCGGAGTTAATGTTGATGTATCTGGTGCAAAAGGAACGGTTAATACACAGTCAGACATTAATATGTATGATTCAGATGGAAATATAATAACAAATGAAGAACTTGAAATGTCATCAGAAACAGCAGATGTGATAGTAGAGATGGCAAGAACAAAAACTGTACCAGTTGTAGTAAAAACAAGTGGAACACCTTCACAGGATTGTGTTGTAACGGGTACAAGTCTTAGCCAGACCTCGGTTGTTATAAGCGGACAGCAGGAGGCATTATCAAAGATAGATAATATAACTATTCCTTCATCAGCTGTTTCGGTAGATGGGCTTAGCGAAGATAAGACGTATACATTCAAGCTGACAGACTATGTACCTTCTGGTGTTAAGATAGTTTCTGATTCAAGACTGCAGGTTACTGTAAAGATATCTAAAGCTTCAACAAAGACAGTTCACATATCATCAGATGCGATAAAGATTGAAAACGTATCATCAGGGTATAATGCTGTGATTGAAGGAACAGGTATAGATGTTATAATATCCGGAACAGGAACGATATTAGAAAATATCAGTGCTACAGATATAACATGCAATGTTAATGCAGCTGGACTATCAGCTGGAACACATAGTGTAGATGTAAGTGTGAGTGTGCCAGATGGCTGCAGTGTTTCAGGAAACAGCTCAGTGAAGCTTACGTTGTCTGCTAAACAGCAGGAAACAACAGTTGACAATAGCAGCAGCCAGACACAACAGACAACTACAAGATAGTACACATATATAAGTTTAATTAAATGCGTAAAGATATGCATAGAAATGAGGATTGTTATGGTAAGTGAGAATATTTTAATAACAAGTCAGCTTGGAATACATCTTCGCCCAGCCGGAGCAATGTGTAATGAAGCTGTTAAGTATAAGTCTGATATATCTTTTAAGTATGGTGAGGGTAAGACAGCTAATGCAAAAAGTGTTATTTCAATACTTGCATCAGGTGTCAAATGTGGCGAAGAGATAACACTTACAGCCGATGGAAGTGATGAAGAGGAAGCACTTAAGGCTGTATCAGAAAGTTTTAAGGAATCACTTAAAGAATAAATGATAGTTCAGATTTTCTTAACAAGTAAAACACAATATGAACACATTTCGTGAATATACTAAACGTATGAAAACGAATGTGTTCATTTTATATTTCATATACAGGTAAAATATATATGACCACATTTCTATAGAAAACTACAAAAAGGAGTGTTGGATATGTATAATAATGAAGAAAACAATTATGAGAATAATAATTCTTATAATACTCAGGGTACAGGCAATAACGAAAATACAAGCAATAACGAAAATACAGGATATAACCAGAACTCAGGCTATAGCCAGAATACAGACGGATATAATCAAGGTGCTGGAAACAGTCAGAATACTGGAAGCAGTCAGAATAATGGATTCAATCAGAATACTGGATATGCACAATACAGCAATACAAATAATGCAAACAACACAGATACAGATAGCCAGTCAACTTACAGATACTCATATGTAGCTGGTAATAGTACAAACAACAGCCAGACAGCAGATGAGCATCAGAAGAAACAGAAGAAGCATAACCGGTTTTTGGATGGACATAGTGCCACAAAGACTACATGGCCTAAGAAGTTTTTAAGCATAGTTTTATCAGCAGCTATATTCGGTGTTGTTGCCGGTTCAGCTATGTATGGAACTTATAAGCTTGAGAAAAAGTATCTTGGTGGTTCTGATAACAGAAACTATATGATATCGACTGTTTCAAGTAATATAGGAACTACAACAGACCAGTTAAATACCTTGGGAGATGCCAATCTGTCAACATCAGCAATGAATGTGGAAAGTGTAGCATCTGCGGCACTTCCAGCCATGGTTGCACTCAATGGTACAACATCAGTGACAAGCAGTTCATCTTCAATATTTAACTGGGGTGGACAGCAGCAGTATGAGGCATCAACAAGCGGAACAGGTATTATAGTTGGTAAGAATGATACAGAGCTCCTTATGGTAACTAATGCGCATGTTGTTGACAAAGTTTCCAATCTTAAATGTGTATTTATAGACAATCAGTCAGTAAATGCAACAGTAAAGGGGTCTAAATCTGATCAGGATATAGCAGTAGTTGCAGTGTCTTTATCAGATATACCTTCTGACACACTTAGTAAAATAGCTATTGCAGAACTTGCAGATTCTGATACAATTACAGTAGGTCAGCAGGTTGTTGCTATAGGTAACGCACTTGGTGAAGGACAGTCAGTTACAACAGGTATTATAAGTGCATTAGACAGATCTATCACAGTTAACAATGTAACATTTTCAGGTCTTATTATGACAGATGCAGCTATTAATTCTGGTAACAGTGGTGGAGCACTTCTTAACGCAAGTGGTAAAGTTATAGCAATTAATTTTGCCAAGACATCAAGTGATGGTGTCGAAGGAATGGCATATTCAATACCAGTATCAAACGTAAAGGATCTTATAAGTTCACTTATGAGCAAACAGACAAGACAGAAGGTATCATCAGATAATGCAGGATATCTTGGAGTCGCAGCAATAGATGTTACAAGCACATATGCATCTATGTATGGATACCCACAGGGTATTATGATAAGAACAGTTGCATCAGGTTCAGCAGCAGAGAAGGCAGGACTTTCAGCTTATGATATTATAGTAGGCTTTGATGACCAGACTATAACTACTATGTCAGGTCTGCAGTCAACACTGCAGTACTATGCAGCTGGCGAAAAAGTAAAGATTGATTACTATCATCTTGAGGGTAGTGAATATGTACTAAAGAGCACAGAGGTTACATTAGGTAAGAAAAGCTGATAACTCCTCTGATGCGGAATAGAGGAATATATGAGTGATAATA
>ENA-OQER01000611-OQER01000611.1-human-gut-metagenome-genome-assembly--contig:-NODE-611-length-19129-cov-4.471898_pt1 | contig 19129 bp, 27 predicted proteins | sample MGYA00242797_ERZ504639 | MGnify/ENA primary metagenome ERZ504639 (study PRJEB26092, sample SAMD00036306) | human gut metagenome | host: Homo sapiens | study: EMG produced TPA metagenomics assembly of...
TTTGTCAACAACAAAGTTATTGGCTTGAAGATTATGCATTATTCATGGCATTAAAGAAATATTATAAAAACTTACCATGGTATGAATGGAATTTAGACATAAAATTGCAAGGCCCGTATCGAGGAGCAGAGCCGCGTGAAGCACGTGACGCTCGAGAACCTCTTCGAGACCATCGCCGACGCGAGGTCAAGGAGCTCAACCTGATCATCAAGGCCGACGTCCAGGCTCCATCGAGGCCCTTCAGGACTCTCTCGACAAGATGGATCAGTCCGAGGTGCGTATCAACACGATCCACTCCGCCGTTGGTGCCATCAACGAGACCGACGTCGTCCTGGCCGACGCTCCAACGCCATCATCATCGGCTTTGCGTCCGTCCCGACGGCAAGGCCCGCTCCGCTGCCGAGCGCGAGGGCGTCGAGATCCGTTGCTACGACGTCATCTACAAGTGCCTCGAGGACCTCGACGCTGCTCGCATCGGTATGCTCAAGCCCACCGAGGTCGAGGTCTCCACGGGTACTGCGACCGTTCTGGACACCTTCAAGGTGCCCAAGGTCGGCATCGCCGCCGGTGTCCGCGTCGAAGAGGGCGAGATCGCCGCGACCGATTCTGTGCGCCTGGTGCGCGACGGCATCGTGGTCTTCAACGGTAAAATCGCCTCGATGCGCCACTACAAGGACGAGGCCAAGAGCCTCAAGAGCGGCTCCGAGGGCGGTATTGGCCTGGAGAACTTCCAGGACATCAAGCCTGGCGACACCATTGAGGGCTACCGCATCGACCAGGTTGCCCGTACCGAGTAGGGGGGTAGCGCTATGAAGCAAACGCAGGCAACCCGCCGTCTGGGCGAGCAGCTTCGCGAGAAGCTCGGTTATATCCTGCTCTTTGAGGTTTCCGATCCGCGTCTCGACCTGGTCACCTTGACCGCGGTCGAGGTCGCGGTGGACCGTTCGTTCGCGCGCGTGTACGTGTCGTGCGACGCGAGCCGCTACGAGGAGGTCATGGAGGCGCTCGCCAGCGCCAAGGGCCGCATTCGTAGCCTGTTGGCCCGCTCGCTCGATTGGCGCGTCACGCCCGAGCTCGATTTTCGCATCGATCGCTCGACCGATGAGGCCGAGCGCATCACGCGCGCGCTGGAAAACGTTCCCGCCACGCTTGCGATCGAAAAGGACGAGGACGGCTATCCCATAGCGGATGCCGCCCAGGAGGCAGCTTTAGATGAGTAATTCCGCCGACCTCGCATCGTGCGAGTCTGCAGATATTCAGCGACGCATCCTCGAGCTCATCGAGGGTGCGTCCTCCATTGCGATTTCGGGACATACGTCTCCCGATGGTGACGCCCTGGGCTCCGTGCTGGGTCTGGGCTTATCGCTTATGAAGTTTTTCCCCAACAAGGACATTGCCCTGCTGCTGGCAGACGATGACCCGGTTCCGCGCATCTACCGCTTTATGGAGGGCGCCGACCGTCTGGTGCCCGCATCTGCGTATACCGGCAATCCGGACCTTTTCATCTCGGTGGACGTGCCGGTCGTCGAGCGTCTGAACAACTCCGCTGAGGTGCTCCGCCGCTCGTCTCATGTGGTGTGCTTCGATCACCATCCGGCGCGTGAGGAATTTGCCGAGCTGAGCCTGAGGTGCGTCGCGCCGCGGCCTGCGCCATGATCATCGACCGCTTTTTAGACAATTGCGGCATTGTGGCTCGCAACGGTGTCGCGACCTGCCTGCTGTGCGGCCTGGTGACCGATACCGGTCGTTTTCAGTACCAAAACGCCGATGCTGCTGCGTTCCATGCCGCCTCGCGCTGGTCGCGCACGGTGCCGATCCGGCGCGCGTCGCGCTCGAGGTCTACCAGAGCATGCGCGTAGAGTTCTTGCATCTCAAGTCCATCGTTATGGGTCGTATCAAGACCGTGGCGCACGGTCGTGTGGCATATAGTTATGCGTACCAGAGCGACCTCGAGCCTGCGGCGTCACTTCGGATGAGTGCGACGGTCTGGTCGATGTGGTGCGTTCGGTGATGGGCGTTGAGGTCTGCCTGTTCCTAAAGGGCATCGAGGGCGATACCAAGGTGCGCGGCAACCTGCGCTCCAAGGGTGACCTCGATGTGTCCGAGATCGCTGCCAACTTTGGCGGTGGCGGGCATCATGCCGCCGCCGGCTTTTCCAACAACGGAACGATTCGCGAGACGCTCGCCGTGGCACTTCCCATGCTGGCCGAGCTGGTGGGGGAGGATCCCGCTTCGGTGACCGTCGAGCTCTAACATTTTGGATGGTACATGGCTCGTCGTACGCCTTCTCAATTGAATATGCTGCTCGCCGTCGATAAGCCGGTGGGCTGTACGTCCCACGACGTGGTATCGCAGTGCCGACGCGCCTCCATGAGCGACGCGTCGGCCATGCCGGTACGCTCGACCCCATGGCCTCGGGTGTCATGGTGGTGGGCGTCGGCCAGGCGACCCGTCTGCTGGGCATGCTAACCCTCGATACCAAAAGCTATGTCGCCGACATTTCGTTTGCGTCGAGACCAATACCGATGACGCGGAGGGCGAGGCCGTCCGCACGGTACCCGTTGCCCCCGAGCTGCACGATCTCGCTTACGCTCGTGAGCAGCTGGCCGCTATGCTTGGCCCGCAGTTGCAGGTGCCGCCAGCTTTTTCGGCCATCTCGGTCAATGGCGTTCGTGCCTATAAGAGTGCTCGCGAGGGCAATGCGGTAGACTTGCCTCCGCGCCCCGTCGAGGTCTATGCCGCCGACCTGATCGCCGTGAGCGGCGAGGGCGAAACGTGCGTCTGGACCGTGGCCTTTTCGGTAAGCAAAGGCACCTACATTCGTGCGCTTGCTCGCGATCTGGGTCGCGCCTGCGATAGTGCTGCGCATATTTCCGCGCTGCGCCGTACGGCCTCCGGCGTGGTTTCCATTGGCGCCTGTCATGCGGTTGAGGAACTCTCTGCCGAGTCCGCTGTCGGCTTCGCTCTGGATCCCATCGCGCCCTTGGTGCCACGCGTGTCGATTTGCCGGGTAATCTTGCAGACGACCTGCTTTGTGGTCGCCGCATTCCCGTTGAACGCGCGCTTGCGGATTTCGATATGGCGAAGGCGCCGTTCGCGCTCGTGCTCGATGGGGGATTGAAGGCGCTTGCTCGTATCGAGGGCGGCCGCTTTGTGATGGAGCACGTCTTTCCGCAGGCGATCGGCGGTGTTCGATGATGCTGGCGCCTCACGAGCTCGCGCGTATCTTTTTCGCGGGTGAGTTGGATGAGGCCCCTATCGTTTCTGCCGATGCATTTGATGGGTGCGAGTTCTTGGGTGCCGCTTCAATCGCCATTGGCGTGTTTGATGGCGTACATCGTGGGCACCAAGAGCTGATCGATGCGGTTATTCGCGATGCGCATGATCACGGCAGCAAAGCGGTCGTGATTACTTTCGATCCTGACCCGGACGTCGTGGTGAGTCCTTCGCCCGCTCAAAAATTGATGACGACGGCTGACCGCCTGCATGCCCTGGCCAAAACCGGGGTCGATGCGGTGGTGGCCGTTCCCTTTACGTCTGCCGTGGCGGCACTCGACCATGTCGGGTTTCTGGCGCTTTTGTCGCGCGTTGTCGACATTCGCTCCATTCGTGTCGGCAGCGACTTTAGGCTCGGCCGCGGCGGCGCTTCGGGCGTTGCGAGATGCGCGCCTGGGGCGCTGAGCGTGGGGTTGACGTTTACGGTCACGACCTGCTCTGCGTTAACGGGCAGACCGTCTGCGCCACGCGCGTCCGCCATGAGCTGGGTCAGGGTCATGTGGAGCTGGCTGCCGAGCTTCTCGGCCGTCCCTATATGCTGCGCGGCGTTGTGGCGGCTGGCCGTCACGAGGGCTCCGACATGGGCTTTCCCACGGCAAACATCCAGGTGCCCGACGGCATCCAGGTGCCTGCCGATGGCGTCTATGAGGGTCTGGTGCTGGTCGACGATACCGTATGGCCCGCTGCCGTTAATGTCGGCCTGCCGCCGACCTATGCCGATGATGCCGCCTCGGCGCATCTCGAGGCCAACTTGATCGGCTATGCGGGCGACCTGTATGGCGCCTCGGTGTCGCTGGCGTTTACGCGCTGGCTGCGTCCGTCTCGCGTGTTCGATTCCCTGGACGAGTTGATCGCGACCGTCGAGGGTAATATCGACGATATTCTTCATAACTTGGGTGAGCAGGGGGTGAGTATCCGTGATTAGCGATGAGGAAAAAGATCAGGTACGCGCGGCGTCGGACCTGGTTGCCATCGTGCAGGAAACGGTTGAGCTCAAGCCCCGCGGCCATGAGTTTTGGGGCTGCTGCCCGTTTCATGGCGAAAAGACCCCCTCGTTTCACATTATCCCTTCTACGCAGGTGTGGCACTGCTTTGGCTGCGGCGAGGGCGGCGACGTCTTCACCTATATCATGAAGCGCGAGAACCTGAGTTTTCCCGAGTCGATCCGTTATTTGGCCGACCGTGCGGGCATTGAACTGCACGATACCGGTGCGCAGCGCGATCGAGGCACCAAGCGTGCCCGCATCTATGACCTGTGCGCTGAGACGGCTCAGTTCTACCACACCATGCTTATGCGCGGTAAGGACAGCCGTCCGCGCGAGTACTTCGCCAGCCGCGGTATGGGCGGCGACGTCTGTCGCCGCTACTGCCTGGGCTTTGCGCCGGGTCGCAACGCGCTGGTGTCGCATCTGTCGCAGGCGGGCTTTACCCCGCAGGAGATGATTGACGCCAATGTGGCCGTGAGCCGCGGGCGCGGGCAGCTCGCGGACCGTTTTTACGACCGCGTGATGTTTCCCATCTTTGATGAGCAGGGTCACAATATCGCCTTTGGCGGGCGCATCATGGGCGATGGTCAGCCCAAGTACCTCAACACCGCCGAGACGAGCGTGTTTCATAAAAAACGAAACCTCTATGGCTTTAACTGGGCCAAGGAGTTTATCGTCGCGCAGGATACCGCCATCGTGGTGGAAGGCTATACCGACTGCATCGCCTGCTGGGAGGCAGGGATCAAAAACGTTGTCGCCACGCTGGGCACGGCGCTGACGGAACATCACGTTAAGACACTCACTCGTTTTGCCAAGCGCATTGTATATATGTTCGATGGCGACGCTGCCGGTCAAAAGGCTGCCCGTCGCGCGATTCAGTTTATCGAGCAGGATTCGATGGATCTTCGCTGCGTGGTGCTTCCCGACGGCAACGACCCCATGGAGTTCATCACGGCGCATGGTGGCGAGGCACTGCAAGCGCGCATCGATGCCGCCGAGCCCCTCATGGACTTTGTGTACCGTTCGCTACAGGAGTCGAGCGACATTACCACACCGGGCGGTCGCGCCAAGCGCTCGAGGACGCGCTGACGCTCATCTATCCGCTACGTGACAGCTATATGATCGACACGTACTTTATCCAGATTGCCGATCTGTTGGGTTTGGACCTGGAGACCGTGCGCGCGAGCTCGGGCCGTGTGTTTCGCGATGTCGCCAAGCGCGAGGATGCCGAGCGCCGCCGTGAGCAGAACTACGAGCGTCAACGCGTGCAAGCTGAGCGCTCGGGCAGCGCGGGCGGTCGGGCGTCTGGTTCGCAGGGGACGTCTCGCGGTGCCTGGGCCGCGGGTGCGACGCCGCCGGTGTCCGCACCGGTCGAGGAGGACCCGTACGACTACGTTCGCTTGATGCCTATGGGGCGACACCGGTGGAGGCCGACGAGGATCTGCCGCCAATCGATGTGCCAGCGGGGATGGAAAGCGCGGCGCCCGTTGCCGATGGTTCAAGCGCGGCGGCGGCTCCGTCGATGCCGATCGTTTTGACCGATCTGGAGCGGAAATCCCTGGCGGGGGAGCGCGAGCTGCTGACGATGCTCACGAGCTACCCCGATCTGTTCCGCACGTATGCCGATCGCATTTGTTCTATCGAGTGGGTCGACCCGCGTCACGAGTCCATTGCGTGGGCCGTGCTCGCGACGCCGCCGGGCACCGATCCTGCTGCCTGCATGGATGCGGCGCGCGCGGTGTGTCCCGAGGCGGCGTCGCTTGTCAGCGCCGGGCGCATTTCGGCAACGAGTAAGCACCCGACCGAGACGAACATCGTCTTTATGCTCGATACGCTCGAGCTCTACACCATCAAACGTCGCATGCGAGCTGCGCAGGCCAAGTTGCGTCAGGACCGTTCACTCGACGATGAGGACCGTCGCGTGCTGACTGTGCAGGCGGTGCAAGATTCACAGCGCCAGCGCGAGCTCCAAAAGTCGATCGGAGGCGTGGCCGACCCGTTCCGTTTGATCGGTTTGGAGACCACGGACGCCGATCAGGCCTAGATGTTGTGGTCAACCAGCGTATTCTCGCCTATATCCTGTCTTTATTTTGGGTATAGACGTCCATGTGTGTGCTAAAGTATTGAGTCCTGTGGACTACGAAGGGAGAATCTGTGCCAAAAAAGACTGAGAGCACGGGTACTGGGCTGGAATCCTACGTTGCAAAGCTCATGGGCAACGGCTCAAACAGGACTTCGGTAACCGAGGACGAGATTCAGGTCGCCCTGAAGGATATTGATGTTACTGATGAGCAGCTCAACGCGGTGTATTCCGCGCTGCGCAACAGCGGCATCCAGATTATCTCCGCGAGCGGAAACGACGACGCCCCGATGGACGTCGACGATGACGATAACGATACCGATACCGACGATTTCGATGACGACGACGAGCACGATTCCGGCTCGCTCGACGATCACGAGCTCAAGATGGCCCGTCAGGCCGACGCCGAGATGGGTTCTTCCAAGAGCAAGAAGAAGCGCACCGTGCGCACGTCCCGTTCACGCTCCCGCGTGCGCGGCATCGATGCCTCCACGGTGATGCTGACCGGCGACCCGGTCCGTATGTACCTCAAGGAGATCGGCAAGGTCGACCTGCTGACCGCCTCCGAAGAGGTCGATCTGGCCATGAAGATTGAGGCCGGTCTTGAGGCCACCGAGAAGCTCGAGGCTGCGAGGCAGGCGAGCTCGAGCTCACGCGTACCGAAATGCGTCGTCTTACGCGCATTGAGAACGTGGGTCTCGAAGCCAAGCAGGCACTCATCAGCGCAAACCTGCGTCTGGTCGTCTCCATCGCCAAGCGCTATGTCGGTCGCGGCATGCTGTTCCTGGACCTTATTCAGGAGGGCAACCTCGGTCTGATCCGCGCCGTCGAGAAGTTCGACTACCAGAAGGGCTTTAAGTTCTCCACGTACGCCACGTGGTGGATCCGTCAGGCCATTACGCGCGCTATCGCCGACCAGGCCCGTACCATCGTATTCCCGTGCACATGGTCGAGACCATCAACAAGCTCGTCCGTGTGCAGCGCCAGCTCCTTCAGGACCTGGGTCGCGACCCGACCCCCGAGGAGATCGGTGCCGAGATGGACATGAGCGCCGACCGCGTTCGCGAGATCCAGAAGATCTCGCAGGAGCCGTGTCGCTCGAGACCCCCATCGGCGAGGAAGAGGATTCCCAGCTGGGCGATTTCATCGAGGACTCCCAGGCTATCGTTCCGCCCGATGCGGCCAGCTTCTCCATGCTGCAGGAGCAGCTCACGCAGGTGCTCGATTCGCTTGCCGATCGTGAGCGCAAGGTTATCGAGCTGCGCTTTGGCCTTGTCGACGGACATCCCCGTACGCTCGAGGAGGTCGGCCGCGAGTTTGGCGTCACGCGCGAGCGCATCCGCCAGATCGAGTCCAAGACTCTGGCCAAGCTTCGCCACCCGAGCCGCTCGAGCAAGCTCAAGGACTATATCGAAAGCTAGTCAAGCAAGAGGCGCCTCAAGCACATCCGCTTGAGGGCGCTTTCATGTATCGTTGGGGACGTTCTTGAATGACTGGTCGTTTAAGAACGTCCCCAATGACTAGGTCGGAAAATTTCTTAAAAAAGTTCTTGCCCTGAGCTGATTCGTCCGTATAATAACTTCGTTGCTTGAGAGCACGCACCTATTCCTCGGTAGCTCAATGGTAGAGCACGCGGCTGTTAACCGCGCTGTTGTAGGTTCGAGTCCTACCCGGGGAGCCAGAATTTTTTCAGCCCTTTCTGTTGGGCTTTAAATTCCTCGGTAGCTCAATGGTAGAGCACGCGGCTGTTAACCGCGCTGTTGTAGGTTCGAGTCCTACCCGGGGAGCCAGGTTGTAAAACCCCGTCGCTTATGCGGCGGGTTTTTTCATGCCGCGATCGCTGTTCGCGAACGTTACCGTATCAACATTTCGTGTCGAGGATGTAATCCCGAGGCCCGCCACCTCAACATGGCGCGGTCGTTGTAGAATATTCCAATGATTGCTCCCACGAGATGGTGCCGCGAGCACCAGATAAGGAGATTCTTGTGTCTGAGACCATTAACGGCAGCCTGAGCGTCTCGAACGACGTTATTGCCGATATTGCCGGTTATGCCGCGATGACGTGCTATGGCGTCGTCGGTATGGCCGAACAGCTCCAGGCGCGAGAGCGTGCGCCTGCTTGCCGGTCAGCGCCTCCGCAAGGGCGTGCTTGTCTCCGCCGACGAGAACGGCCTTACGGTCGATCTTCACGTCGTGCTCGAGAACGGCGTCAACATGAAGTCCGTCTGCCACAATCTTTCGAGCTCCGTTGCCTTTACCCTGCAGGAGATCGCCCAGATCGATCCCGCCAGCCTTAAGATCGGCATCCATATCGACGCGCTCAAGAGCCGTCTGAACTAGCATCCGAAAACGGAGATTCAAATACCCATGATTGCAAAGACCATTCGCACCTGTTTTCCGATCGCTGCGGCTGCCGTTTCCGACAAGGCCGAGGAGATCAACAAGCTCAACGTCTTCCCCGTACCCGACGGCGACACCGGCACCAACATGTCGCTCACGCTCGCCTCGGTGACCAAGGAGCTTTCCGCCCTTCCCGCCGATGCCGATATGGAGCCATCGCCGGCGCATCACCCACGGCTCCCTGATGGGTGCCCGCGGTAACTCCGGAGTCATCACCTCGCAGATTCTGCGCGGCGTGGCCGAGGGTCTTGTCTCTGCCGACGAGCCTATTACGTCCGCCAACATTGCCTTCGCCTTCCGTCGTGCCGTCAAGGTTGCCTTCCAGCTGTCCGCAAGCCCATCGAGGGCACGATCCTCACGGTCCTGCGCGATGTCTCGACCAAGGCCGATGAGTGCGAGAAGAAGAAGTTCTCGGCCGAGGATGCGCTCGATGCTATCGTCGTCGAGGCGTACCAGTCCGTCGCCCGCACGCCCGACCTGCTGCCCGTTCTGAAGGAGAACGGCGTGGTCGACTCCGGCGCCTTTGGCTTCGCCATCTTCCTTGAGAACTTTGTGGCTGCAGCACTTGGCCGCAGCACCGTTGTCGAGGATTTCTCCGCCACGTTTGATTCCGCTGTCTCTGCCCGCGACGCGGCCCTTGGTCGCGTTGAGATCGAGGCCAACGACGATTGGGAGGGCTCGGAGTTCCGCTACTGCAACGAGTTCCTGTTTAAGGCCGACGCCCCGTTTGACGAGGACGAGTGCCTTAAGTTCCTGGGTTCCATGGGCGACTGCGAGCTTCTCGTGGGCGCCTATCCCGACTACAAGATCCATGTGCACTCCAACACCCCCAACCTGGTGCTCGAGCACATGCTGCAGCTCGGTCAGATCTATGAGGTCTTTATCCACAACATGGAGATGGAGGCCCACGACCGTACCGCCAAGATCCACGAGGATCAGGAAAAGGCCGCCGAGCCCGCCAAGCGCTGGCTTTGTCGCCGTTGCCGCCGGTTCGGGCGAGGCCGACATCCTCAAGTCCCTCGGCGTTGACGTGATCGTCTCGGGTGGCCAGACCATGAACCCCTCGACCGCCGATCTGCTGGGCGCCGTCGACCAGGTCAACGCGACCTCGGTCATCATCCTGCCCAACAACGGCAACATCCGCATGGCTGCCGAGGCCGCTGCCTCTGCCTGCACCGATAAGAAGGTCGCCGTCGTTCCCACCAAGACCGTTCCCCAGGCGTTCTCCGCGCTGTTCGCCGTCCTGCCCGATTCCGAGCTCGAGGACGCCGTCGCCGCCATGGTCGACGCCATCAGCGAGTCCGCGATGGCGAGGTCACCCGCGCCGTGCGCGATTCCAGCGCCTCGGACGGCTCTCCGATTCACTCCGGTGACGTCATGGGCATCATCGCCGGTTCCATCGACGTGGTCGGCTCCGATGTGAAACAGGTCACCCTCGACTGCATCAACGTATGCAGGAGGAAGAGGAAGGCGACGCGCTGACGATTCTGGCCGGCGAGGAGCTGTCCGACGAGGCCTTCCAGGAGATCGTCGACGCCATCGAGGAGGCTCAGCCCGACTTGGAGATTGATGCCCATCGTGGCGAGCAGCCGCTCTATCCCGTGATCTTCTCGATCGAGTAGGCATCTGAGCATGTCCGAGCTATGCTTCGTGCCGCGCGTCTCGGAGCGCTTTGCCCAGAGCAATGCGCTCGGCGAAGATATCGCGCGACTCAAATATGTTTCGGGTAAACGTGAGGAGGCCCTTCGCCGTCTGGGAATCCGGACGGTGGGGGACCTCCTTCTCCATATCCCGCATCGATATCTGGACTTTACCCGCTCATGGTCCATCGAGATGCGCCCATCGGGACCGTGTGCACCATCGTTGCCACGGTCGACCGCATTGTTCAAAAGCAGTCTCGTCCGCGCATGCAGGTGACCGAGGTATCGCTCGTGGATGACACGGGTGTGCTGCAGGTCGCCTTTTTCCGCCAGCCCTGGATTGCCCAGCAGCTTAAGCGGGGTGACCGTCTGGCCGTGATGGGTAAGGTCGAGTTTGCCTACGGCTTTAAGCAGATGGCCTCGCCGCATTTTGAAAAGCTTGAGGATGGTCGTGCCGCGGGTACCATTTTGCCGGTCCACTACGTAAGTGATGGCGTAAGCCAGGCATGGATGCGTCGCATTGTGAGCGGTGCTCTTGAGCTCGTCGGCAATCCCTTTGATCCCATCCCGGCACCGCTGCGCGCAAAGCGCAAGCTCATGAGCAATGCCCGTGCGCTTCGTTCGATTCACTTTCCCTCGAGTATGGCCGAGCGCGACATTGCGCGCCGCCGTTTGGCCTATGAGGAATGCCTGTACCTGCAGCTCGCGCTTCGTCTGCGCAATGACGGCGGCTTGGTCGAGGTGGTTCCCTACGCCCACACCGCGGGTGAGCACCTTGTTGCTCTTAGGCAGGCCCTGCTGTTTTCGCTGAGCGACGAGCAGGAGGCCGCATTCCAGGATATTTTGCACGATATGTGCGATGATACGCGCGTCATGAACCGTCTGCTGCTGGGCGATGTCGGTACCGGCAAGACGGCCGTTGCCGCCTGTGCGTTGGCCGTAGCCGTCGATAGCGGCACCCAGGCCTGCGTCATGCGCCTACGGGCGTGCTGGCTCGTCAGTATGCCGATAAGACCGGCCCTTTGCTCTCTCAGGCCGGCATGTCTTGGGCGCTCCTGACGGGCGCCACGCCGGCGGCGGAGCGCGAGCTCATCCATTCGCAGTTGGAATCGGGCGAGCTTGACGTGCTCTTTGGTACGCATGCCGTGCTTTCCGAAGACGTGAATTTTAAGCACTTGTCGCTCGTGGTCATCGACGAACAACACCGCTTTGGCGTGGGCCAGCGCAATGCCTTGCGCGCGAAGGGTCCCGGCGCGGACCTGCTCGTCATGACGGCGACGCCATCCCGCGCACGCTGGCGCTCTCGGTCTACGGCGACCTGGACACGAGCATCATTCGCCATCGTCCCGTCCGGGTGCGGCGTGACGACGCGCGTCCTTACCGAGTCGAGCCGCGACCTGGCCTATGGTGCCATCCGTGAGGCACACGAGAAGGGCCAGCAGGCCTACGTGATCTGTCCGCTTGTGGAGCCGAGTGACTCGGCCGACGAGCTCGAGGATGTGCCGGTATCGCCCGTGACGACGAGGGCCGCGTGACCGTCCCCGTGCCGCTGCACGATACGGCAACCGAGCTCGACCGCCTGCGCCTGGCGCTGCCGGGTCTTACTGTCGAGCGCCTCCACGGCCGCATGCGGGCGGGGGAGAAGGATCGCGTGATCGACGCCTTTAAACGCGGCGAGATTGACGTGCTCGTCTCGACCACCGTGGTCGAGGTGGGCGTCGACGTGCCCAATGCCACCGTGATGGTCATCGAGAACGGTGAGCGCTTTGGTTTGGCCGCCCTGCATCAGCTTCGTGGACGTGTGGGCCGTGGTACCGTGGCGGGCACATGCCTGGTCATGACGCACTCCAAGGGCAACGGCGGTACATCGGCGGCACAAGATCGCCTGCAGTCGCTCGAGAAGACCGCAGATGGCTTTACGCTTGCACAGATGGACCTGCGACTTCGCCACGAGGGTGAAATCTTGGGTTACCGTCAGCATGGTGGCGTGACCCTGCGTTTTGTCGACCTTGATGCCGATGAGGAGCTCATCGAGTGGGCGCATTTGGACGCGGTCGAGCTCTTGCGGTATGCTAGTAATCTTGACTCTGTGGCGACGCGTCCCCTGCGCGATGCGGTCGCCAAGCGATATCGACATATTTTTAAGGAGGTCAGCGGAGGATGAGAATCATCGGCGGTGAATGGCGCGGTCGCAAGATCGAAGAACCGCGCGGTCGCGATGTTACGCGTCCGACGACCGACCGCGTGCGCGAGGCGTGTGCATCCATGGTCCTATCGGCCTTCGGCTTTGATTTGGACGAGGTTCGCGTACTGGATGCCTTTGGCGGCTCCGGTGCCCTAGGCATCGAGATGCTCTCGCGGGGCGCCCGTTCGCTCACGACGTTCGAGATCGATCGCAATGCCGCGAGGCTCATAACCAAGAATATCGAGTCGCTCTGTCGCGATCGCGCGCGTTGGCGTGTGGTGACGGGCGATGTCCTTGCGAGCGCTTCGCGCGGCCGCGTGCCGGGCGGCCCCTTCGATCTGGTCTTGCTCGACCCGCCCTATGCTTTTGGTGCCAAGCCGGTCGATGAGCTGCTGCAGAACCTGGCCCAGCAGGGTCTGCTCACCCCGGGCGCCTATGCTCTGTTTGAGCATGCTGCCGCCGACGCGGGTGCACATCCTGCCGGCTTTGTAACCGTGCGTGAGAAACGCTATGGCATCACCTCGGTCGATCTGCTCCGTTGGGTCGGCGAGGGCGAGGATGACGACATCGCCACCGATGCCGATGACAGCGACGGCACGACGTTTCAGGAGGATGCCCATGAGTGACACCATTAACCGCGTCATCGTTCCGGGTACCTTCGATCCCATCACGTTTGGCCATATCGACGTCATCCGCCGCGCCCGCCGCATTTTTCCCAGTGTGATCGTGGCCGTTGCCGAGTCGCAGGGCAAAAACGGCGTGGGCACCACGTTTACGCTCGATGAACGCGTGGCGCTGGCCCGTGAGGCACTCGGTGATATCGATGGCGTCGAGGTCCTGCCCTTTACCGGACTGCTCGTCGACTTTGCTCGCGAGCAGGGTGCCGGTGCCGTGGTCAAGGGCCTACGCGCCATGACCGACTTTGAGTATGAGCTGCAGCAAGCCGACCTCAACTACCGCTTGGATAACGAGCTGGAGTCCATCTTTGTCATGAGTGCTCCGCAGTATGGCTACATCTCGAGCTCGGTTGTACGCCAGATCGCCTCGCTCGGTAGTGATGTTTCGACGTTTGTGCCGGCTAATGTGGTCGAGGCGCTTAAACATCGCTTTTCGTGACGTTTTTTATTGCCAGGTGGCATGTGGTAAACTAGCACGATGATATGTTACCTATGAAAGGAGACCGGATGCCGGGCGAGAATTTTCCTGGCGACAGGATCGTGAGCCTTGTCGACGAGCTCGAGGGGCTCATCCAAGAGGCTAAGACGCCGTTCGGCAAGAACGCCCAGATGAAGGTCATCGATGCCGACGTCTTCTTTAACATCCTCGATGAGATCCGCATGAGCTATCCCGAGGAATGGCAGAAGTCCCGCCGTATCCTCAAAGAGCGCGAGGAGCTTATGGCTTCCGCCGCCGCTCAGGCCGATTCCATCATCGCCGACGCTCAGCAGCAGGCCCTCACTATTGCCGGTGAGCAGGAAATTGTTCGCCTTGCGCAGCAGCAGGCCGACGATATCCGCGACCGTGCCCAGCAGTATGAGCGCGAGACGCGCTATGCTGCCGAGGATTACGCCGAGCAGGTCTTTACGCACCTGGAGGAGAACCTCAAGAGTCTGACCGGCACCGTCACCCGTTGCCGCCAGCAGCTCAATGAGGCGCCGCCCAGCAGAATGGTCAGTGGTAATGGCTGAGTTCCCGAGCGTTACCGTCGATCTTTCCGAGCAGCTCGAGTTTCCCGGAGACTCGTATCCGCTGACCGGTAAGGTCGATGTCGCTGCCTACACGGTGGGCGAGAAAGAGTACCAGCTGCAGGACGGTATCGACTATGACGTGGTCTTTACCAATGCCGGCACCGGTGTTCTGCTTACCGGCATGGTTCGCGCGCACGCCACCGGCGAGTGCGACCGTTGCCTGGAGCCTGCCTCGTTTGACATTGCCGGCGAGATCGAGGAGTTCTATCTCTTCCATGAGCCCGAGGACCCCGAGGCCTACGAAGACGGCTATGAGCTCCTGGGCGAGGATCGCGTCGTCGATCTGGGCGAGCCCATCAACGACGCCGTTGTCATGGACACGCCGTTTGTTGTGCTCTGCAAGCCCGATTGCCGCGGTCTTTGTCCCGTTTGCGGCGCCAATCTCAACGTGGAGCAATGCGATTGTGCTGCCCAAGCCGAGGCCGAATGGGCCGAAGCCACGGAAAATCCATTTGCAGCATTGAAGAATCTCAAGCTTGACGAGTAAAACTGTGGTAGTATCGCTACTTGCGCGTAATCGCCACACTGGATAGTTCATAAGGAAGGTCACTATGCCCGTACCTAAACAAAAGCAGGGTCGTATCCGCACTCACACCCGCCGTTCCGCCAACATGAAGATCTCGGCTGCGGCTCAGTCCACGTGCCCCCGTTGCGGTGCTGTCAAGCTCCCGCACCACGTGTGCCCTAGCTGCGGTTTCTACAAGGACCGCGAGGTTATCGTTACCGAGTAACGGTATACTCTGGATACGATGCCGTTCCAACTGGAACCACAATGGCCGGCTCATTGAGTCGGCCATTTTTGTATAAGGAGCATGTATATGAGTAACGTTCGCGTTTGTGTAGACGTTGTGGGTGGAGACGAGAAGCCGCAGGTTGTCCTCGACGGTATTGAGGCTGCACTTGCCGCCGATCCCGATATCGAGGTCTTGGCAGCTGGTCCCGCCGAAATCGTCAATCCCTTTGCAGCTTCCCATGCACGTGTTGAGGCCCTTGAGGCGCCTGACGTTATCGCCATGGATGACGATCCCATTCGCGCCGTGATGACCAAGCGTAAGTCGTCGATCGTGCTTTCTTGCCGCGCCATTAAGAAGGGCAACGCGGATGCGTTCTTCTCCGCCGGCTCCACCGGTGCCATGACCGCCGCCGCCACCGCCTATGTGACGCCGTTTAGGTATCAGGCCGAAGGCAAGAAGCAGCCGGTGCGTCCCTGTCTGACCAATGCGCTGCCCAATCGCGCCGGCGGTCTGACGGTGCTGTGCGACATGGGTGCCAACCCCGATGTGGAGGTCGATGACATGGTGCGTTTTGCCCAGATGGGTAGCGCCTATGCCCGCGTCGTCCTGGGCATCGAGCATCCTCGCGTGGGCCTGCTTGCCAATGGCACCGAGGATGAGAAGGCTCCAACTTTACCAAGGCCTGTTTCCCTGCTATGAAGGCCGCCGTTCCCGGCTTTGTTGGTAACTGCGAGGGCACCGACCTCACCTCAGGTAACTTCGATGTCGTCGTTGCCGATGGCATGTCGGGTAATATCGCTCTCAAAGCTACCGAGGGCGCTGCCAAGTTTTTGCTGCAGGAGCTCAAGGGCGCCTTTATGGCCTCGCTCGGCACCAAGATCGCCGCGCTGCTCATCAAAAAGCAGATGCGCGAGATTAAGGCCAAGCTCTCTGGCGACGCCAAGGGCGGCGCGATTCTTCTGGGCCTGCGCGGCGTGGTCCTGATCGGCCATGGCGCCACCTCGGTCGAGGCTGTCAAAAACGGTACGCTCGCGGCGGCCGAAGCCGTGCGCGCCGGGCTGGTCGAGAATGTCGCCAACTCTATGGACAGTATCGTTTTGTAAGAGCGAGTTAGAGCGCTGTTATGTGCTTCGCGGCGCACGTCGTGGGGTAGAATCAGAACCGTGTCTTGGTACCGCCCGGGCGGTACCATTCTTTTGGTATTCATGTACTATGAGAGGAAGCGCTATGGACCGCTCCGAAATCTTCGACAAGATCGCCGAGGTCGCTGCTGACGTTCTGGCGTCGATGTTGCCGAAATTAGCGAGGAGACCACCTTTGACGACCTCGATGCCAACTCGCTCGAGCGCCTGCAGCTGGTTACGGCTATCGAGGACGAGTTCAACCTCGAGATCGATGACGAGACCCTGCTCTCGCTCAACTCTGTCGCCGACGCGTCGACGCTATCGAAGCTGCCAAGGAGGCCTAAGTCTTGGCTTTATCCGAACGACTTACGCGCGCCCAGGAAATCCTGGGCCACGAGTTCAATAATAAGGTGCTGCTGCGTGCGGCCCTTACGCATCCCTCGGCAGTCGAGCCAGCCGGTTTCTGCCAGCTATGAGCGCCTTGAGTTCTTGGGCGATTCCATTTTGGGCGCTGTGGTCGCACGCTCCCTGTTTGAGTCCTATCCGGAGTTTGACGAGGGCAAGCTCACACGCCTGAAGGTGTCGCTTGTCTCGGGCGCTACGCTGTCCGAGGTTTCTCACGAGCTGGGCATCGACGACATCATCATCTTTGGTGCCTCCGAGACCGGTACCGGTGCGCGCGGCCTGCATTCGGCCCTCGAGAACGTCTACGAGTCGCTCGTGGGCGCACTGTACCTGGATGCCGGCTGGGATGCCGCAGCGGAGTTTATCCATCGTACGCTTAAGCCGCATTTGGCTTCCGAGCGTGCCGAGCATCCTGCAAACCCCAAGTCGTTTTTGCAGGAGTGCGTGCAAGCCGACGGTCACGAACCCCCGGCGTATAAGCTCGTTGGCTCCGAGGGCCCGGCGCATGCGCCCACCTTTACCGCCGTGGTTTTGATCGATGGTATTCGCCAGGGTCGCGGCTCCGGCTCCTCAAAGAAGGAAGCCGAGGGAGCCGCCGCGCTCGAAGCGCTCGACCGCATGGGTTACACCACCAACGGCGTGATTCTGAACAAGAAGCACGTGTAAGCGAGGAACCGTGTATCTCAAGTCCCTCACGCTCAAAGGGTTCAAGTCGTTTGCCGACCGCGCCCATATGACGTTTGAGCCGGGCCTGACCGTCATCGTCGGTCCCAACGGCTCGGGAAAATCGAACATCTCCGACTCGATTCTGTGGGTCCTGGGCGAGCAGAGCGCCAAGCAGCTGCGCGGCCAGGCCATGGAGGATGTCATCTTCTCGGGCTCGTCAGCGCGCAAGCCGGTGGGTGTCGCCGAGGTCACGTTGGTGCTCGATAACTCGGACCATATGCTGCCCGTCGATTTTGACGAGGTCGCCATCACCCGTCGTATGTATCGCTCGGGCGAAAGCGAGTACCTCATCAACTCGAGCCCGTGCCGCCTGATGGACATTCAGGACATCTTGCACGATTCGGGCCTGGGCAAGGATACGCATTCCATCATCAGCCAGGGCAAGCTCGATGCCATTTTGCAGAGCCGCCCCGAGGAGCGCCGTGCCCTCATCGAGGAGGCCGCCGGCATCTCCAAGCACAAGCGCCGCAAGGAGCGTGCGCTCAAAAAGATTAAGTCGATGGACGAGCACCTGATGCGTGCCCGCGACATCAATAAGGAAATCGCCCGTCAGCTGCGACCGCTGGAGCGTCAGGTCGATCGCGCGCGCAAGTACAAAGAGCTGTCCTCGCGCGCGAACGAGCTTACGCAGATGCTGGCTGTCGATGAGCTTCGTTCGCTGCAGTCGCAGTGGAACGACCTGGAGAGCCGCTCCAAGGAAGGTGCTGCCGAGCTGGAGCTTGCGCAGTACCGCCTGGGTGAGAAAGAGCGCGAGCTCGAGAAGCTCCAGGTTATGCTTGAGGAAAAGGGCCTGTTTGTGGGCGACTTGGGCGAGCAGCGCCGCCATATGCAAGATGTGGTCGGCCGTATTAACTCCGACATGCGCCTGCTCGAGGAAAAGGGTCACAACATGGTGTCGCGCCTGTCTGACATGCGCGGGCAGATTTCGAGCTCCGAGCATCAGCGTCGTCGCGTGGTCGAGGAGCTCGAGGACGCGCGTGCGCAGCTTGAGGAAGTGACCGGCGCGCACATGCAGGCCCAGGAGGACGTTGACGCCGCTGGTCCTGCCGCCGCAGAGCTCCACGAGCGGCGCGTGGCGCTCGACAATCAGATTTCGCAGCTTACGCGTGAGCAATGCGATGTGCAGCGCGTGGCCGACAACGCCGCGCTCGAGCTCGCCAAGGTGAAGGACTCGCTGAGCAATGCGAGGTCGAGGACAACATGTATGCCTCGCGCCTGGAGCAGATCGACGAGCAGCTCGAGGAGGTCATGGCTTCGCTCGAGAGCCGTCGCGACCGCGCCGAGGAGCTTGAGGGCGCTCTTGAGGAAGCGCGCCAGGCTCAGGTCGATGCGCGTGAGGCCACCGAGACGGCACGCGCGCCTGAAGGACCTGCGTGCCCGTGAGAGCGAGGCACGCAACAAGTTATCCGAGGTGCGCTCGGAGCTTGCCAGCCAAAAGAAACTCGATGCCCGCATGGCCGACAGCTCGCCGCTCGTGAGCCGTCTGGTGGGTGCGCTGGGCGACGATGTCTTGGGTCGTCTGGGCGACGTGCTGGAGGCCCCGCGCGAGCTTGAGGGCCTGGTTGAGCAATTGCTCGCCGGCGATATCGATGCGCTGCTGTTTGATGACGCCGCCACGCTTGAGCGTGCCGGTCGTGCGGCTCTGGACCAAAAGAAGGCCTCGGGCGAGGCACTGCTGGTGGCGCGCGGCGTGAGCGGCTCTACCGCCGCTGAGGGCGCCTCCGGTACCGTCTGGTTGATCGTCTGTCCGTGCGCGCAGGCTACGGTCCCGTCGTCGAGGCGCTGCTCGGCGGCTATTACGTCGTTGACGATCTTGCTGCCGCGC
>ENA-OQER01000613-OQER01000613.1-human-gut-metagenome-genome-assembly--contig:-NODE-613-length-19085-cov-5.760471_pt1 | contig 19085 bp, 17 predicted proteins | sample MGYA00242797_ERZ504639 | MGnify/ENA primary metagenome ERZ504639 (study PRJEB26092, sample SAMD00036306) | human gut metagenome | host: Homo sapiens | study: EMG produced TPA metagenomics assembly of...
CATTTAGAAAAATGAAAGTGTCATTTTGAGCTATAGTATATATAAATATTTATTTATATATATACTATAGGGGATTTTTCTCCCCCGAAAATGAAAATGACCCTTAATGACCTTGACCCTTAATGACACGCTAGATGAACTTGTGAGTTTTACCTGATATAGATCTGACGTATGTCTGAATGTGTTGGTTGTTAGTGTGTTATGTGTATTTTGTTATATTCATACTCTAATATTTTGTGTATAATAATTATCTACATATTAAGTCGTTTTAGTTAGCTGATATGTTGTTCGATTCTACATTTTTATCCTTGTTTCCTGTTGCATTTTGTCAAAAATACGTCATATTAGAGGCGGATTTAATGTCCGAGGAGGGGCATTTTTTACCCTTAGGAGAGGGGGTAAAATACCTTCCTAACCCCCATATTTTGCATTTTTCCGTTAAATAACGTGATGAAATTCTTTGGTTGCCAACTTTTTATTATCTTTGCTAGCAATTAACAAAATATTGACGTAGCAATACTCTAGAAAGCTAGAAACTACATAATAACAATACTACGATAGAAATGTGTAATCTATTGTTATATAGCTATTTAGTATGTATATTTCGTGTGTGAAGTGAAGCCTGTATGTTGGGTTATGAATGGAATATATATTTACTTTTCAAATCATAGCATTCGCTTTTTATGCATTCTTCCAATACCTGTTTTCAGCGATGAAAAACGGAAAAATTAGAGTTTTCTGATTACATAAACCCCTTTTTTAGTCCATGAATAGCCGATTTTGCACTTTAATTCATGCCCTCATCGAGCAGCTGAAGGAGGAATATCCATTAGCCACGATTCATGGTCATAATGAATTTGCTAACAAAGCCTGCCCCTGCTTTAATGTGAAGAAGGAGTGGGGCTAACAGATAGGGAACGCACTGCGTTCCCTATTTATACTTATTTCCCGATGCAAATAATGAATGTCATGGATTCTCAGTCTGTTAAGTACTGACGTGCTATTTGTGAGCCGTTTTCCTTCTGAATGAAAAGAATGTTGATTATCAGCTACTTACGATTTCCGTATTTTCACTTGGTTTCACTTGATTTCATTCATTTTGTATGTCATATATCTTTACAAACACCCATTTTTAGGGGTTGAAGATTTAACATATTTAACCTTTGTAAACACTTAAGATCTGCATTTTCGTGCTAAAACGTGTTTTTTTATCATTTTTGAGAGGTCGGCTTTTATCTGAATAAATCTGCCATCGTCAGCTGGCATTGGATGTCATCAGAATAGCCGCCCGGCGCAAGTCCATAGGAGGTAATCATCGTGATGAGTACCGTTTTCTCGGTGCCTGTTTCCCTGATGAAGGTCTCCCTTCGGTTGCGGATGCGGTTGTCCTCTTCTTCTGTAATAACGTAAGGGGTGTTGGATTATTGCATCGTCTTGATAAGTGATAAAACCAATATATTCTGACATGTATCTTTCTTTTATAGCTATAGAGTATTGCCCAAAAGGGCAACTATCCTAAAAAATGGGATAGTTCAAACAGGAGGAAGCTATAGTATTAAACATACCTCGTTGTTTAATAATTTCGATTTTAATATCGATATGGATTTCACTTCATCTCTTTGGGTCTGCATTTCCATAAAGCCATAGGGTGACTTGTTATTCGTTCAACGATTGAACTTTCATTAAATAGAATATCTGGTCTATATTCTCTCTGATTGAAGTGTTCAATAAACTTTCTTTCGCCTTCTGTGAAAGATAGAAAAGAACCAAGAAAACTAAGTACTTGTTCTTTTACTGCGTTAAAGTCGAATTTTTCTTTTCTGCTTAATACTGGGAGTAGATGGGCACGAACTTGCGAGAAGGAAAGTTTTTCTATGTGCTTGATGTTTTTGATATCAAGTGTAACCTCCTCTGCTTTGCAACTGGAACCGACAGCCAAGTAGAAAACGAGAATTTTACGGAGAAGAGCTCTTTCTTCCATTGTTTCAAATAGATTCGCCTGTATCATACCATACACGTCATAAATGTCTCGTACAGCAGCTCTACTGATAAGTGCGTTGAGCTTGCTGGCAAAGAGTTCCATCGGTGCGAGGGCACAAACCCTTATGTCTCCAAGAAAGTCGATACTGATTGTACGTTCTTCCATTGGCAGTACGTGGCAACGGTCACTATAATTAATTTCTATCTTAATGTTGTCCGGATTTCCTCCTGCGTTTATATATCCAAATACCCACGAGTCCAGTGTATGTGGACTTTTAGAGCCAGGCTTTAGAACATATCCCTCGTTGGACATATAAGCAAGAATCTCGTTATTTATACTTTGTCTTGCTTTAATCATTTCTTCTCTACTGCAATTCTTGGCAAAATCTAAGTCGATGTCAACAGATAGTCGTGGCATCTGAAAAACGGTGAGATTGATAGCTGTTCCGCCTTTTAATACAAGTGAATCGTGTAGAAATTCATTCTGGTTGAAATATTGTAAAATTTCTGAAAGACGCATTACCTTTTCGAGATTGTCACGAACAAATCCCTTCTCTTTGGCTATTTTTTCTAAATATATCTTGTTATATGAGTTCATTTTCAATAGTTTTTTCAATTACACAATCTTCTGGTACATAAAGCTTCCATCGACATAAATAGGTGTCAGAATCGCCTGTGGAGGTTAGACGTTTGGTATGCAAGGCACCTTTAGAGCGGCACATTTCTATGAATTGGTCGCTTATGTGATGATGCTCTTTGCTATGCTCCAGGATGAATCCTACCTTTTGATAGAGGAATGCTTTATTGTACAATGCCAGATACTTTTCGAGTTTTGGCTCATCAAGCAGTGATATTCCTTCCATGCAATGAAGCAATTCCTCAATGCCTCCAGCACGTTCTATACGGTCACAGCAGTCTATGACTGTTCGTTCCAAATCAGTTACACGTACATAAGGATTTCCCTTGGGAGTTATAACGCCATTTTCCGCAGTTGGTTCAAAAGGGGTTGCACAGTACACAAAGTCTATTCCTTCAAAAGCAAAATCTTTGAAACGGCTTTTGCTGCCAACATAGGCATTGTAGAAAGGTTGGTGGGCAACTCCATGTAATTCAAGAGCTGTGTGCCAACCAACATATGAAGATTCTGAAATCTTGGAACTCAACTCGAACTTGTCACACATGGGAGCATCTGTCGATGGATCAATAGTGACGTACATGTTTCGCCTAATCGGTTTCAGAACCTTCTGAGATTGCCATCGGGATATGGCCGTAGATGTTCCTGCATGAGACAATTTCATCTCACGCATCACATCTTCAAAGTTGAAGATCCTAATCTTGTATAAAGGCGTAAAAGTTGCCATTTTTGCATCGAAGTATTTATATATGAATAACTTTGTGCAAAAATAGCAACTTTTCTTCAAATATCCAAATGTTTAGGCAAGAAAAATAAATAATTATAGTATTTTTAGAATTGATAGACGAATGATGCAACCTTGCCCCATTTCGTATAACTATTCTTGCATTTCAGCAAGGAAAAATAGATTCTCCCAAAATCCTTGATTATATGTTATAAACAAGTTTATTTCGGCATATATACATATATGGTTTTCTTAAACTTGTAACTTCCTGGTTTGAGTGGTTAAAATCGGTAGAGGTTTACTATTTGAGTTTGAAAGAACATGTATATATACATGGGTAAACTTAAACCTTAAACTTGTATGCGCCTAAGCTTTGCCTTGGCTGCTCTTTAGCCGGTTCAGCTTTGCCTTCTTCTCCTTGCTGAAATTCCGTAGTCCTTCTCTTCAGTTTCGCTTGTTGCCAAGAGATATTGGTTGAGCTTGCCTCTTGTCTCAGGCATCATGCTTCTCTGATTAGCTTTCCTCTACATGCTGATGCTTACCCTTGGCAGTCGTAGGCCTGATCGTTCTGTCCTTAGCTTAGCTTAGCCATATTCTTGTTTATGATGAAGTGTGAGTTTTCCTGCCAGTCTCTTGAACTTATAGACCATCTTGCGTAACCAGTTTGCTTGAACAAACATTGAGGAGGATGCTGCTTTCCTTTACCCAACCAACTGCAGATATTTTCTACTCATCCTTTTCATTCATATTTTTGGACGAAGCATCCACACTTACTTTTTCCGCTGCAAAGTTAGTGCAAGCCACATTTCTGCAAGTACCAGGTGCCTTATTCTCAGAATTTTTTCAAAAACTTTTCCGTCTGCTGCTCATTCAAAAAACTTTTCCTGCCCAAGGGTGAAATAATTCGATAATTCCTTGCTTCCTATGTTTCCCTTGCCAACTCTGATAGCACCGTAAAAAATAAATGTTTCACTTCTAAAAATATTGAATTATGAAAAAGATGGAAAATTCTTTCGCAGTAACTGGTTTCGTAGGTAAGGATGCAAGCATCCATCAGTTTACAACCGCAAGCGTAGCTCGCTTCTCACTGGCCATCAGCCGCAATGAGAAGAATGGCGATGAAAACTCTCGCACTTCTGCCTTCATGAATGTAGAGGCTTGGCGCAAGAACGAGAACACCTCTTCCTTCGATCGCCTTGTAAAGGGAACTCTCCTTACGGTAGAAGGCTACTTCAAGCCTGAGGAATGGCAGGATTCCGATGGAGTTAAGCACAACCGTGTGGTTCTCGTCGCAACCAAGTTCTACGAAGCTGTGGAGAAAGAAGAAACTCCTGCTCCACAGGAGAGCAAGACAAAGAAGGCTAATAACCTTTCTCGTCATCAAAGAGCGGCCATTGGGTCGCTTTTTTTTGTGTTTTGGGCTCTCTTTTTCCTTACAGAACCATAAAATTTGCTCTTTATCCAACATTTTCCTTGCCGTTATGCATTTATTTCAAAAACATTGCGTAATTTTGCAGTCGTAAATATAAGCGTAATATAAAATAGACGATAAAACAATATATAAATTATAATAGTAGAGTATAAAATAAAAGTGTGACATTATGGCTGACTATTACGAATATTCCATACCAGAATTGATAAAGCTGCTTGGAGCGAGATTCAAAGATTATCGTCTGCGTAGTAACATGACGCAGAAGGATGTCTCTGAGCAATCTGGTATCACCATTACTACCATTCACAAGTTTGAGAACGGAACGTCAGGCAATATGTCGCTTGGTACGTTCCTATTGCTGATGAAGGCTATCGGCCAGATAAATACTCTAGACGAACTTCTTGATGGACCAGAGTGGTTCGTGGCAGTTGAACTGAGAGGGCGAAACGGATCCCTACCATCATCCGGTGAATATCCTCTCCAAGGCTACTGCTAACGAGGAGATCAGTTCTGTTTCGGAGGCGACCGTCAGCTGGCAAGGCCGCACGCTCTGTGTTGAGTCTGCCGTTGCGTTGAAAGCCTACCATATATATAATGTACAAGGTGGCTTGGTAGCGACCGGTTCGCTCAGTGGCACAACTGTCCGTATTGATGGCTCCGCATGGCAGACCGGTATTTATATAGTGGCGATTGAAACCGGCGAAGGAAAAATGATCGTTTCCAAACTCTACAAGTAGGAATATGAGTGGTCTTCAATTATTACAAACATTTAAATAACAGAAATCATGGAAAAAAATTGTTTCTCACTGTTTTTGACAGGTTATATGCGAAAACAGTATTGTGTTTTGTTGCTGTTGCTGTATGCTTTAACGACAAATGCCCAAATGTATGTCGGTGGAACCTTCGGATTTACATCCCGCAAGGATGTGAGCGAGGTTTCCAAAAGTAATTTTACAATAGTACCGGAGGTAGGCTTCCGTTTGAATGAGAAGTTTTCTATTGGAACGAATTTAGGCTATCGGAAGATGGGTATCACTGACGATGGTAATTTCAGCTATGCCTGTAACAAGTATGTTTCGTTTGGAATCGCCCCATATATCCGTTATAATTTTTACCAATACAGCAAAATCAGGGTCTTTACCGATGGTGTAGCAAGCCTTTGGCATGTGAAATACAAAGGTTTGCAGAATGCAGGACCTGAAACAGGCAAGGACATTGATGGGAATCGTTATATTATCGGTATCAGGCCAGGCATTGCCTACGATGCCACAGATCACTTCTCTTTCTTGGCAAAAATAGGATGGATAGGTTATTCCAGTACCAAAATGGATGGATACAACGCTACCCATACATGGAATGTAAATGCGGATACCGACAATTTGGCTATAGGATTCTTATATCATTTTTAGTGCATATAGTTTCTTACCATTGAATTGGTGTACTACGATGTGTGGGTATTGGATGCAAATCGTAGAAATGATGATCGGATTGGAAGATTTTGAAAAAAACGAAATACCTTTTGGTGGATTCAAATAGAGTTCCTAATTTTGAGAACGGAACAAAAATAGATGCACATGAGACAGATAGAGGATAGATACATCAGTTTGTTGACCGACTTCGGTTTCAAACGTATTTTCGGGACAGCACCCAACAAGGAATTGTTGATCTGCTTTCTGAACAGCCTGTTTGACGGCAAGCAGGTGATCAAGGATGTGAAGTATCTGAACAATGAGCATTTGGGCGACGTGTATGTGGCCCGCAAGGCTATCTTTGATGTCTATTCCGAGGGAGAGAATGGCGAGAAGTTCATTGTGGAGATGCAGAATGCCTATCAGGAGTTCTTCAAGGACCGTTCTCTCTTTTATTTCACATTCCCGATCCGTGAGCAGGCCGTGAAAGGTTCCGACTGGGATTTCCAATTGAATCATGTCTATACGGTGGCTTTGCTGAACTTCAACATGAAGGATGAGCCTTTGATGCCGATGCCATGTGTCATTATGTGAAACTCTGTGATACAACGACGCATAAGGTCTTCTACGAGAAGCTGGATTTTATTTTTGTGGAGATCTCCAAGTTCCAGAAATCGGAAGATGAACTGGAGACCTTTTACGACAAATGGTTGTATGTACTGAAGAATCTTTCTGTATTGACCAACCGTCCGAAAGCGTTGCGTGACAAAGTGTTCGACCGCCTGTTTGAGGAGGCCGAGATCGCCCGCTTTACCCCACGTGAACTGCGGGAATATGAGGATAGCTGTAAGGCCTATCGCGATCTGAAGAACTCACTCGATACCGCTTTACGCCAAGGACATGCCAAAGGACTTGAAGAGGGATTAGCAAAAGGTCGTGAAGAGGGTTTGGCAGAAGGACATGCGCAAGGGCTTGAGGAAGGCTTGGCACAAGGATATGCCGCTTTGTATGAGACTGCCAAAAAATTAAAGGAAAGGGGTGAAAGTTCTATGGTCATTCAAGAACTCACAGGTCTTCCTTTGGATGTTATTGAGAATTTTTGAGTAAAAAGCTTCAATGAGGTCTCCGAATTTGGGTACAGCCGAAAACCCTCGGATCGTATTGTTGTAGTACGATTCGAGGGTTATTTGTATTTTTTTAATACCTCTATTTGATGTATTAATCCTTAATTCCGCAACACTATTACAAATATAACTTTTTTAAGTACTGAGCAACAAAAAAGTTGCTCAGGATTTTGTCATGTCAGATTTTTCACCTATCTTAGTGTTGCAAATCAAAATATGTATCAAACCCGACAGACATGGTAAAGTTGCAATAAAATCTGAGAAACTCTCTCCTTTTGGAGGAATTTTTTCAATAATGGAGCAATTTGACTCCAATCTCTCATCTGTAATCGACTCAACCCTCGGTATGAGATGCAGGCTGTATGGTTATCAATACAGCGAAATCATCCGTTCGCTTATGAGCGTTTATTTCTGTGGCGGCTCATGCATAGAGGATGTCACCACTCATCTGATGTACCACCTCTCGCTTCATCCGACACTTCGCACATGCAGTGCCGACACGATTCTCAGAGCCATAAAGGAACTGACCCAGGATAACATTTCCTACACATCCGACACTGGCAAGACCTACGACTTCAACACGGCAGACAAGCTGAATACACTGCTCCTCAATTGCCTATTGTCCACAGGGCAGCTGAAAGAGGGCGAGGGGTATGACGTTGACTTCGACCACCAGTTCATAGAGGCTGAGAAGTATGATGCGAAACCCACATACAAGAAGTTTCTCGGGTACCGTCCAGGTGTGGCTGTCATTGGCGACATGATTGTCGGCATAGAGAACCGACGAACGAAGCAAGAGCAGAGACAAAGCTTGCTTTGGCTATGCCTTGAGAGGAGGAAGCCTAAAGGGCAACAGCGACGGCAACACTAACCCAAGTTTGATACCTCAAAATTATTTTCATCAATTTTGGGGTTTCTATTGATACTAACATGCTGTAATTCAATAATAGCATTCGCTGAAATCGAATTGTAGTACACAGAAGTCTCGCAGAAAAGTGGTACCTTTGCCCCCGAAATGCACTTCATGTCTCAGCCAAGATACAACCCGAGGACTCAGCGCGATGACTGGTACTACCGCATCAAGGAGTCTTTCCGTGACCTGACAGGCCGCGTGCGCAGTCGTGTCATGCTGAACGTGGGCTTCATCGAGGAGCCGCACCGCCCGGAGGACATCCGTGACATTGGCAAGTGTCTGACCTACCTGCACGAACACCAGGGACAGGAAGAACTGTTCGGCAATCCACTGTCACGCTACAACGAGTTCGTGCAGCGAAAGAAACGGGAGTTCTGGCATGAAATGGTCAACAACGGCAGCATAGACGCAGTGAAGGCCTCCATGGAAGAGTCACGCGAGAAGGCGGAACGCCTCGTTGACGTTAATACCATCCAGCATACCGATGCCCGTGAGATTGGTGCCGAATGGGTATGCCTGCAGGCAATACGCGAGCTTGAGATAGATAAATTCCTCAGGAGCGAGGGCTGGAGCGAGATACAGATAAACACCACGTTGGCACATCTCATCACCCGCACCATCTACTCGCCCTCTGAACTGAAGTCCATGCGCATCATGGACGAGAACTCGGCAGTATGCGAGCTCATCAGCGGCAATCAGGAATGGCGTCCCGGATTCCAGTCCATATATAAGGTGGCTCCGTCGCTCTTTGAACTGAAGGACAGACTTGAAAATCACCTCTGCCAGAAGACGGACGACCTGTTCAACATAACGAACAGGATAGCAATCCTCGACCTGACCAACTTCTACTTCGAAGGACGCAAGGAAGGCAGCAGGAAGGCCCAGTTCGGGCGCTCCAAGGAGAAGCGCTCTGACTGCAAACTGCTCGTATTGGCACTGTGCATCAACAAGGAAGGCTTCATACGCTACTCTTCCATCCTTGCAGGAAACACCGCAGACCCTGACTCTCTGCCCAACATGGTGGACACGCTCAACGCCAAGACGCGCGTGCCGGATGATCCGAAGGACAAAGTGCTCGTATGCCTTGATGCTGGAATAGTCATGGAGGAGAACCTGCAGAAGATAAAGGAGAAAGGCTACAACTAGCTGTGCGTCAGCCGCAGGAGGCTCACAGACTATGAAATAGCCCCCGATGCGAAGACAGTAACCGTACTCGACAGCAAGCAGCAACCCATCAAGCTCACACAGGTGAAGCATGAGGAGGACGGTGACTACTACCTTGAGATAAATTCCCCTGCCAAGCAGCTCAAGGAGACATCCATGAACCGCAGATTCAAGGAACGATTCGAAGAAGAGCTGCAGAAGGCGAAGGAATCCCTGACGAAGAAGAACGGAACGAAGAAATACGAGAGAGTCATCGAGCGAGTGGGCAGGGCAAGGCAGAAATATCCGTCCAACTCAAAGTACTACGTCATTGACTACATCGCTGACGATCCGAAGAATCCGAAGAACATGGCTGACATCCAGTGGCGTATAGCGTGCCAGAAAACGTGGACAAGCAGAGCGGCATCTATTTCCTTAGGACGAATGTACCCACGTTTGACGAGAAGACCACATGGGACTATTATAATCTTACTCGTGAGATAGAGTGTACCAATTATGACAAGTATATCGTTATGAGAAGTAAGGAATCACCTTGTTCTATTTGTGCTTATAATTCAACTATTTACAATATTACTTCTCATAAAGACTTTGCATAATACTGTTTGCGATACTGCAGGTAACATACACTTGGCTATGCATTTTTATATGAATTTACTGCAAAAATCTTTGATTATGAGCATAATTTGATATTATTGGCCATATCATTATGAGAAGTTAAACGGTAAGTTTCGACTCTATCCGTTTGATTTTCAATACATATCTGTGACCTACTTCTCATAATGTTCCACTTGTCATAAAATGCATTATGAGAAGCTTCTCATAAACTGAACCGCCAGCTGAAGACCGACCTGAACCTGCGTCCGGTACATCACAAGAAGGACGACCGGTCTGATGCCCACCTCTTCCTCGGCCTGCTTTCATACTGGATAGTCAACACCATACGCTACAAACTCAAGCAAACTGGAGAGACCTGCTTTTGGACGGAGATTGTCAGGAGGCTATCCACGCAGAAGGCTGTCACCACGGAAGCCACCAACGCCCTTGGGGAGAAGGTCCACATGAGGCTTTGCAGCGAGCCGAATAAATCCGCGGATGATATTTATGAACGACTAAAGTATAAGAAAACGCCCTTTAGAAAAATCAAAATCGAGAAAAGTTTGTAGTACACAGCGCCGCAAATGAAAATCGCAAAGTACTGGAGAGCAGGAAAAACAGATAATTGAATATCAAACTTGGGTTAAACTTACATGCCATAAGTTGAGCCCGATGGCTGCTCATTGACGGCAGGGTCAGTCCTTCTTTTTTCTCCTTGCTGAATTACCTCTTTCTTTAACTTCTGTGAATCGTTGCGAGAACCGTATTGCGTTTATTCTCGACATCCTAATCCTCAGGTGTGCCTTCCTTATGTTCCCTTCCTTATGTGTTCTCCGTCTTTTTCATCGTATTTGCATCCCCAAGCTCTTCATGCTGTTGCTCAGTTTCCGACCATACTTCAACGGCTATCGGCACGATGTTTGTACATCGCTTGTTTATCTGATATAGATACCTGTTTCCTTTACCTAACACCGACAACTTGATTTTCTGCACTTTTCTACACTTCTTATTTTGGACGAAGCAGACACACTTACTTTTTCCGTCGCAAAGTTAGTGCAAGCCGCATTGTATCAAGTACCAGTGCCTTATTACCTGAATTATTTCAAAAACTTTTTTGTCTGACATCATCCAAAAAACTTTTCTATGCCAAGGGTGAAATAATTCGATAATTCCTTGCTTCCTATGTTTCCCTTGCCAACTCTGATAGCATCGTAAAAAATAAATGTTTCACTTCTAAAAGTATTGAATTATGAAAAAAATGGAAAATTCTTTCGCAGTAACTGGTTTCGTAGGTAAGGATGCAAGCATCCATCAGTTTACAACCGCAAGCGTAGCTCGCTTCTCACTGGCCATCAGCCGCAATGAGAAAAATGGCGATGAAAACTCTCGCACTTCTGCCTTCATGAATGTAGAGGCTTGGCGCAAGAACGAGAACACCTCTTCATTCGACCGCCTGGTCAAGGGAGCACTCCTCACAGTAGAGGCTACTTCAAGCCAGAGGAATGGCAGGATGCCGAGGGAGTCAAGCACAACCGAGTGATTCTCGTAGCCACCAAGTTCTACGAAGCTGTAGAGAAGGAGAACGCTCCTGATTCTCAGCAGGGCAAGACCCAGAAGGATTAGTAAATCCTTCTCTCCTGATAAAGAGCGGCCTTCGGGTCGCTTTTTTTGTGCTTATACTTCTTGTCATTTTAATCATTCTGCTTCATTTTAATACCCTATTAAAACGATGCAAAACCGTCAATAACCAACAGATATACAACAGATTTTTCTATTTTATGCTTATACTTTTCCTTGCTGAAAGGATAGTCCTGTTATAGGAGGATCTCATTCACCGACTTCTGGGAATCGGTAAGAATTCTGTTGCGAAGGTAACGGTTCTGTCTTATCTTTACAAGGTCAGGGCGCTGCTTTGCTGAAAAATCTCCACACCATTCGGGTAGTATTTTGCAGACAAAACCTTGTATGGATAGCCATAACACCTTCTGGATGCAACATAATTTTTAACCATCCCCGAAGTAGTTGATCTACGAAAGGGAGATAAAATCAGATGGCATTATGACAACAATGAAATCAATTCTCAGCCGACTTACCCAGGCAGTGAGCGGCACAGACAAGGAGCTCTTCAGTGAGCAGGAGTTGAACCAGTTTGCTTCATTCTATCTTGACAAGTGGGATGAAAACACAAGCGAGGACGTGGTGGCAGAGTCTTTCGTAGATTATTGGTGGAACACCGACAGGGCTTGCAGACGATGCTCAGAATGTGGCAAGCTGATGCGTGAGGGTTATTGCGCAGACATGGGAGTAGCCTATTATTGCAGCAAAGACTGTCTGCATAGCGACTTCACGGATGAGGAATGGGCAGAGGAATGTGAATCCAACGACCAGAGTTATTATACAGAATGGTAATCCTGACGTTTCCCCTGACACTTTGGGTTGTTAGGGGAAGCGTGAAGGAACTCTCGCCAGATACCCGTACCTTTGTACACGTTAATACATGTAGCCACGTACACGTGGAGCCATGTACACATGAATACGTTGATACATATATACAAAAGATTTTATATTATGTCATTGAAAATCATTACATTCGCCAATCATAAAGGTGGCGTTTCGAAGACCACCTCTACAGCCTCCATCGGGGCTTGTATGGCGCGTATGGGCAAGAAAGTCCTGCTCATAGACCTTGACGGTCAGGCAAATCTTACCCTGTATTTCATCCCGAATGAAGATGAGGTGCAGGCAAGTATCTTTGACTCTCTGGTTGATGGCGCACCCCTGCCAGTGAAGCACATCAGGGAGAACCTCGACCTCGTTCCTTCCTCTCTCGAAATGGCAAGCGCAGAGATTGCCTTGACCAATCTCCTGGCAAGAGAACAGCTGCTGAGCCGACTTCTCGAACCTGTGAAGCAGAACTATGACTACATTCTCATAGACTGTCCTCCATCTTTGGGAATCGTCACCACAAACGCTTTCCTCGCAGCTGATGAAATCATCGTTCCGATGACTCCAGAGCTTCTTCCTCTGAAAGGTATGAGAATGCTCGATTCCTTTGTCTCTACATTGCAGCGAGTGAAGCCGAACCTCAGACTTGGAGGCGTTTTCATAGCCAGATTCAACCATCGCAAATTGAACAAGGTGGTTGAGCAAGCCGTGAAGTCCCGTTACGAGACTATCACCATGCAGACTCGCATCCGAGAGAACATCGCCCTGGCAGAATCGGCAGGCAGCGGTCAGAGCATCTTTGAATACGACCCTCAGTCGAACGGTGCGAAGGACTATCAGGCATTGACAGAAGAAATTATTTCACGTAATCAGTAAAGACTATGGCAAAGAAGAATATGGACATCCTGCTTGGCAACATTCTCGGAAAGGCTGCTATTCATCCGCAGGCAGATTTGACAAGTCTCCTGGGAATCCTCAGGAGCAAAAGCCCCCATCTCCCAACCCTCAGACAGAGAGCGATTCGCCTAATGAAGACCCCTGGCGACATTTCTCCTTTATCTGCTCAAAGGAACTCGTTGACAAGGTTCAGAGCATCGCCCGAAAGGAAGGCTTCACCATCCGCTCCTTCATGGAATACGTCATGAAACAAGGCGTTGAAGCTTATGAGTCAAAGTATGGTAAGGTCAAGAAAATCAGGACTAAAACCATCCGGGAAGTCATGTAGAATGAACCACAGCATTCACAGTAATCACTCTTTGTATTCAGCTCTGCATACATAATATTATTGTAAATATACTGCATAACCGAAAGTACCGCCGGAATATTATTCTGCATATTCGGTACTTCGATGTAACTGATCGCTCCTCCCGGTGAAAGCTTCTGGAAATCTGCTTCGAATTTTAGTTTCTTGAATGCATCGATCTTCTCTGATACATGTACATGATAGCTGTTCGTAATATAATTCTTATCTGTTACACCCTTGATGATTCCAAAACGCTTCTGCAGACATTTTGCAAATTTGTATGTGGTAGATTCCATCGGTGTTCCGTATACAGAATAGCTGATGTTCTCTGCTTTTTTCCACTCTTCACATTTATCATTTAACTTCTGCATTACCTGCATTGCAAATGGTCTTGCTGCGGGATCGGTATGTGATTTGCCAAGCATACGTACACACATCTCATAAAGTCCTGCATATCCAAGCGAAATAGTGGAGTAACCATTAAATAATAATTTATCGATCGTCTCACCCTTCTTCAGTCTTGCAAGTGCACCGTTCTGCCACAGAATCGGAGCAACATCGGAAACCGTTCCCTGGAGACGTTCATGTCTGCATCTCAGTGCTCTGTGACATAATTCCAGACGCTCATCCAGGATCTTCCAGAATTTCTCCATATCTCCTTCTGATGAACATGCAACATCAACTAAGTTGATCGTTACAACTCCCTGGTTAAAACGTCCATAGAACTTATGGCTTCCGTCCGGATTTCTCTGGCTGTCTTCTACAGTAAGGAATGAACGGCAGCCCATACAAGGATATACTTCTCCATTCTTCATCTCTTTCATGATTTTGGCTGAGATGTAGTCCGGTACCATACGTTTTGCGGTACATTTTGCTGCCAGTTCTGTCAGATGCCAGTATTTGGAATCTTCTGTAATATTATCCTCATCCAGTACATAGATCAGTTTCGGGAATGCCGGTGTGATCCATACACCTTTTTCATTCTTTACTCCCTGCATTCTCTGAATCATCACTTCTTCAATGATCATAGCCAGGTCATCACGGTTCTGCCTTCTTTCTACCTCATCCAGATACATGAACATCGTCACAAATGGTGCCTGACCGTTACATGTCATTAATGTGATAAGCTGATACTGAATTGTCTGGATACCACTCTTTACTTCTTCTCTTAAACGGCGCTCTGTCACCTTATTGATAATTGTCTCATCTAAAGCTTCTCCGCATTCTTCACGCTCTGCGATTACATTTCTGCGGATCTTCTTACGGCTGATATCGACAAACGGTGCCAGATGTGCCAGTGTAAATGACTGTCCGCCGTACTGGTTACTTGCTACCTGTGCAACGATCTGTGTCGTTACATTACATGCTGTAAAGAAGCTGTGCGGCTTCTCGATCATGGTCTCACTAATGACAGTTCCATTCTGAAGCATATCCTGAAGATTGATCAGGTCACAGTTATGCTCTTTCTGTGCGAAATAGTCGGAATCATGGAAATGAATGATTCCCGCTTCATGCGCACGTACAACCTCTTCCGGAAGAAGGACACGTCTTGACAAGTCCTTACTTACTTCTCCGGCCATATAATCACGCTGTGTAGAGTTGATCACAGGATTCTTGTTAGAGTTCTCCTGATTCACCTCTTCATTCATATGCTCCAGAAGTGCAAGAATTCCGTTATCTGTTGTATTCGTCTTTCTCATCAGTTCTCTTTTATAACGATAGCGCACATATTTCTGTGCGACTTCATAGCCGCGCAGTTCCATAATTCCGGTCTCTACCATATCCTGTATATCTTCTACATTGACAGCATGAGTGGATTCCTCAATTTTCTTTGCAACGTTGTCCGCCACTGCCATAATCTGATATTCATTCATCCGATGCAGTTTATCGACGTCCTTGTTTGCACCTTTGATCGCATTAATGATCTTCTCCAGGTCGAAGGCTACCTCTTCGCCGTTTCTCTTAATTACGTTCGTCTTTATTTCTGCGTTCATGTTTATCCCTCTCTTGTTTTTATTGCCGATGTAGTATGTGCTCACCCTCAAATACTACTAAATATTGTTTTTTCAACATCATTTCCGCACAAGATATTGTGCAAGTAATATGATACTCTATAACAGGCGAAAATGAAAGAGGTAATTTTGTTAAAATAAATGTTTGGAATACAGTCTAAATTTTGGTGATATTTTTTTACGAAATTTGTTGCATTTTTGATTTTACAGTGAGTAAAGTGTGGCGCATAGTTAAGAATACTTAAGACATATAAACTGCCGGTACACTTTTTCTATACCGGCAGTTTTATTTTCACATTATTATAATTGATCGACTGTATTTTTCAGAGATTTCAGATCTGTATCCAGATGCTTATACATTTCTACATAGTATGGGTACAGTTTGTCATAGGCTTCTACCCATTCTTCAACAGGTTCGATAATCTCGTTGACTTTTACGATCTTCTCAGCTGCTTTTGTAAGTTCTGGGAACACACCCAGCTTATGTCCGACGATTAGTGCATCTCCTACCGGAACGTCTCCCGACTTGTCATCCATCACATATACCGGCATATTCAACATAGAAGCTTTAATCTGACACCATGTACGGCTCTTGGCTCCGCCTCCGCAGATACGCAGCAATTCTGCTGTCGCTCCGGCTTCTTTCACCGTCTCCATGACATGTCTGAGTGCAAAAGCCGTTCCTTCAAATACCGCACGGACCAGATCGCTTCTCTTCATATCCATGCCCATTCCAATGAACATACCTCTTGCATACTCATTCCAGAGCGGTGCCCGTTCTCCCAGCAGATATGGGAAGAAGAATAAGCCGCCGGCCCCCGGCTTTGATTCCAGAGCAAGTTCATTCAGATAAGTATAGATATTAAGATCATGCTCTTTTGCATATGCAACTTCTTCTGCTGCCATTTTTTCAATAAACCATTTTAATGATGCACCAGTTGCTTGGATCGGTGCATCAAAGATCCATGGCATTCCATCAATAGTACATGGCTTTGTGACAACCGGAATATCTGGTGCACTCTTCGTATCACTTCCCACAAATACAAGTGATGTGGTTCCTGACGATTCTCCTGCTTCTCCGAGACGGCTCATGCCTGTTGCATGCATTGATGCCATGGCATCACTGCAGCCTGCAATGACCGGTATCCCTTCTTCCAGTCCTGTTTCTTCTGCCGCTTCTTCTGTTACAAATCCGATGATTTCATCTACCAGTCTCGGCTTTGGAAGCATTGCATCCAAATCCACTCCAATAACATCCCCTATCTCTTTGGACCATTCCATCGTGCTGATATCCATGCACTGTGTTCTGGTCGCTTGATCGATATCCATCGTCATCTTCGCAGTCAGCTTGTAATTAATAAAGGAACTTGCCTGAAGGAAACACACTGTCTTTGCAAATAATTCCGGTTCATGCTTTTTAAACCATAGAATCTTATTTGGAAGAAATGCAACTGCAGGCCGTCCACCTACAATTTTCACAAACCTGTCATAACCTATTGTCTCTACAATATAATGCAATTCCTCTATAGAACGGCTGTCCTGACATGTAATCCCATTTCTCAGGGGATTTCCCTCTGCATCCACCGGAAGCATGGTAACTGTATGTGAACTGATGGAAATACCTCTGATTCTCTTTACAATATCATGTCCCGCCTGTTCTACAAGGCTTTTGAAAATCTCTACTGTATTACTCCACCATTCATTTGCATCCTGTTCCCGCATATCAGACTTCAGATCCATAAAGGTACTTGGTCTGCTTGCCTCCGCAACAACTGTTCCATCTTCTCCTAATATAATTGCTTTTAAGTTCGTTGTTCCGCAATCCATGCCCAACAAATAACTTTCTACTTTTGACATCTAAAAAAACCCTCCGCCTATCTTTTCTATGTTGATTTAACGATAGCAGACTTCTGTATTTGTCACAAAAGCATATTTGCCATATATAAACGGAAATAAAAAGAAAGATTATTTTTTCACTATAGCAAGTGTCCCTATTACACAAATTGCAAACTCTAACGGAAGATCATACGGAAGATTATGCCCTCCCGGGTAATAGACAACCTTCTTTCCTATTTGCGCGGCCAGCCGGATTGCTGCCTGCACATACACAGAATCTTCGCTCTTTTCTCCTGCTGCAATCGTAATCTTATCAGCATGTTGGTTCATCTTATCTATATCTGGATAATATCTTAAAAGTACAGGAATCTCTTTATTGAATGCATACTCTACATTATCCAGTTCCCGCAACGATACCTCTTCTGACTTTTGAGGACTTCTTGGATCCTGATACCCTATATGTTTAGAAAAACGCAGTAATGCCATATTATACTTTCGCTTTCTGATCAATTCTTCTGTTTCTTCTGCCCAGTTTTTAAATGTCTCCTCTTCCTGCATCATGTTTCCTAACATCGCAGGTTCATACATGAGTAAATATTCTACTTTTTCTGGATATTTCTGTAAAAAATATTGTCCCACTACCGCTCCGGCACTTGCACCTGTTACAATGATCCGATCTATTTTCAACTCGTTTAGAATATCCAAAATGTCCTTTACCTGATCTTCCATGCGAAATTCCGGAGTTTTTTACATTTACTTCTGGAATATCCTCTCCGATCATAACAGATCACTTTATAATACCTGGATAATATCTCTGCCGTCTGTTCATACAGACTTGCATCCACAATCACACCATGTATAAGAAGAAGAGGCTTTCCCTCTCCGCGAACTTCATAATATAATTCTCCAAACTCTCTTTTTAAGATCATACTCTTTCACCTGATTTCACTATATTTTCTTTCTCCGACGGGTTATAATATACAAAAGATTTATCGTTGTATTATTTGAATTTTGATTTCTAAATCAGAAAGGAAACACTTATGCCAACTATCTATTACGCTTATTATACACCTATTTCTGACTCCATTTCCGCTATCAGCTCACAGGAACACAACCTTGGACATACGCTTCTGCTTCAGGGATTGCAGGATCTTTTCCAGCTTTCCTTTTCACCGGAAGAACTGGAACAGGCCCTGAAAACCGACGCTAATGGCAAACCATACCTGCCAGACCACCCGGAAATTTGTTTTAACATTACACACTGTGACCAGCTCGCTGCCTGCGTCTTTCATGACCGTCCGATCGGAATCGATGCTGAATTTCCCGGATATTATCCGGATGTCTTAGTTGACCGTGCACTCTCCGAATCTGAAAAAGACTTCCTTCAGTCCCACAATGCAGACCTTTCCGAGAATCGGGAATGGTTTTACCGCCTGTGGACATTGAAGGAAGCCTACGTTAAAAATATGGAATTGGAGTTGATACGGATCTGACAGATTTTTCTTTTACGTTTTCCAATGTACAAGGTACATTGTCCGTCTCCTGTTCAGATCGGCTATCTTATGTTATCAAACG